>Ga0182030_10005830_pt1 | contig 26077 bp, 27 predicted proteins | sample 812S3MmetaG_FD_121299 | JGI IMG/M metagenome (GOLD analysis project Ga0182030, IMG submission 121299) | Permafrost microbial communities from Stordalen Mire, Sweden - 812S3M metaG (Illumina Assembly) | ecosystem: Environmental > Terrestrial > Soil > Wetlands > Permafrost | place: Sweden...
CAGGACCAGCGCCATCTTCTCTGCGTCGAAACGATGCTCCTATGGGGTGCGCGCGTGGATGGTCTCCAGTTGCTCCATATCCAGTCCAGCACAAAAGGCGGAGCCAGCACCGGTCAAGATCACCACGCCGCAATCGCAGGTTTCAGCCTCGCGCAAAGCCTGGGTAAGCTCCTCGATCAGTAGCGGAGAAAGCGCGTTGCGCTTGTCCGGGCGATTCAAGGTAATGGTTTTAACCCCATTGGCGGACTGCGTCACGATAGAAGTAAAGCGAGCCATAAGCGTCTCTTTCTGCTCCAAAAGTCTGTCGAGCTGCTCCAGAACACTTTCGATGGAACTCCGCGTCCCGGTCAAAGAGTTATGGAAGTGGAAAAGCCTATCGTAGCTCAAGTTGCTGTTGAACGCAGAAATTGTTGTGTCAGCGGTGAAGTTGGTGGCCTTTGGTATGCATTCAGGCAGGAGAGGTGCGCTATGATTGGCGCTTTCGGGATGGATTGCTTCATGGAGTGGTCTGCAATGTCCGAAATAGAAAAAATGCACTTGAAGACATTAGGCATTTGAGAGCATACTATGAACTAGAAGTGGATAGTTGAGTTCCATGAGGAATTTCTGCTCGAATTTGAGGAGTTTTCCGATTTCGTTCGTCAGCAAGCTTATGCACTGATTGAGATGCTGACAGTGTTTGGTCCACAATTGGGTAGGCCGCAAGTCGATACGCTGAAGGGATCGAAATACTCAAACATGAAGGAACTGCGCTTCTCTGCCGACCTTGGCGCGTGGCGAATGTCCTTCGCTTTCGATGTGAAGCGGAAGGCGATTCTATTGGTCGGCGGTGACAAATCCGGGGTTTCGCAGAGCAAGTTCTACCGGAGTCTGATCGAAATTGCTGAACGTCGCTTTGATGAGCATCTAAGGGCGGATGCGGCGAAGAAAGGGAAATAATGGCGATTCCATACGAACAAGTGCTCGCTCGGGAATCGAAAGCGATGCAACTCGCGGTAAAGCAACTGGCAAGGGAGTTGATTGCCGAGGAGATCAATCTGCGCGAGATGCGCCGTCTGCGCAAACTAACGCAGGCGCGGTTATCAAAGAAGCTCAAGATTGGCCAGGAAGGCGTTTCGCGTATTGAAAAGCGCACAGATCTGTATCTTTCCACGCTGCGAAGTTACGTGGAGGGAGTGGGTGGCAAGTTATCGCTGATTGTTGAATTTCCTGACCAGCCGCCGGTGGTTCTGACGGGATTGGGCGGCGATGAGAGCAAGAAAACGACGAAAAAGAACGTTACGAAGGCCGCTGGAGCAAAGAGCAAGACCCAGCGCGGAGTGGCTGCATTGGCTTTGCGATAAAAAGTTACTGAAAATATAACCTTTTCAAAATTTATGCGTGCCGCAGTGGCGCGGTCAAGCCGCGCCACTGTTGAAAAACATCGGTAGTTACAGCATTTCAAACGCTCTCAGCAGGGAATTTTCCTACCAATTCACCGGCGGCGACGTTCTTGCCAGCCAGCACAATGGCGTGGCTGGCGATGCGTGCGGCGGGGCCGATCACGGTTGGAGCCAGCGTGACCTCGCCAAAGTCATGCGCGGCATGGCTGTGCGAGTAGATGCGCGCAAACGAGCCGATGACTGCACCCTTGCCCAGTGTGATGCCGCCGCGATCGTTGAGCAGTGCACGCTGGCGAATGGTGACGCCTTCTTCGATGGTGAGGTTGTAGCCGAAGGTAAGGTCGACGCCGTGATAGATCTTGACGCCTGCGCCGATGCGGGCGAAGATGTGGCGGCCCAGCATGGAACGGAAACGAACGCCCAGCCAGTGATTGATACCGATCGGCGAGCGATCGAACATCTGCCAGAACCATAGCAGCGGCTTGCGCGGCGCAAATTGTGTCTGGTCAATATCAGGAAAATGCTCGGCTTCAAGAGTTACATTTTCCGGGTCAAGAGAGAGAGCGACGACATTGCCGGGAAGCTCTGAAGTGAGCGTCAGGTTCAGCTTGCCGCCGTGCGGACGGCCCAGATAAAGCTGATGAAGCTGGTCGCGCACAATCTCGGCGCGACGCTCGGGTGCCTGGTGGCGGGTGAACTCATCATCGAGGAACTGGAGCCAGCGGCGATAGACTTCTTCCGCCTCGGGCGCTGGGTGCGGGACATGATTGGAAGTGTTTTGCATACGGATTGGACGATACACCATCAGGGTGGGGTGAATCGAGTGGTGCTGAGTAAATTTCAAGTCTGACGCGTATAAAAATGGCCTTGCGCGCAGACTGAAACTCATGTGCATTGGGCAACCTGTTTGCAGACATTATGCATTCGTCTATTCAGAGAGTCCGTCCCAATCTCGAAACCCTGATCGGATTACGCGCCTATCATCAAGGAATGCAAGACCATTACAAACTGGGAGATATTCTGGCCAATGCGATTACGCATGGCATTGGCGCAGGCCTGGCCGTGGCGGGTGCAATCTATCTGATCGTTGCCTCTACGCGAGGCACAGCGTGGCACGTGGTCAGTTGCATCATCTTTTCCATTACATTGGTGCTCGTTTATATTTGTTCAACGCTCTATCACTCGCTGGTGCGAACGCGCGCACGCCATGTCTTGCACATACTTGATCATGCGGCAATCTATCTTCTGATTGCTGGCACTTATACGCCATTTACGTTGGTCACGCTGCGAGGGCCTGTGGGATGGACCTTGTTTGTCGTGGTGTGGACGCTGGCCATTGCTGGTGTGATCTTCAAGAGCTTTGCGGTGGGCAGATTCCAGGTGGCATCGGCGTTGGTATATCTGTTTCAAGGCTGGTTCGTGGCCTTTGCTGCGCTTCCGTTGTGGCACGCGCTGGGCTGGCATGGAATGTTGTGGCTGGGCTCGGGCGGAGTGGCTTACACACTCGGCATCATCTTTTTTGCTCTCGATCGGCTGCGCTACTTCCATGCCGTGTGGCATCTGTTTGTTCTGGCTGGCAGCGTTGCCCACTACTTCGCAATTCTCTTCTATGTTGTTCCGCCGCGAATGTAAGTGACTGCATGGGACTAGTCTTTCAAATAACTGAAGACTTATTGCTTATCCAAGGCAGTGTTATGATGGAGGCGACTCCACCCCAGTGTTGAATTCACAGTCAGGTTTACGAGAGACAAACGGGCAGACAATGGCGAAGTATCTGGTAACGGGCGGGGCCGGTTTCTTTGGCGGCATTCTCAAAAGCAAACTTCTTGCTGCGGGCGACGCGGTGGTATGTGTTGACCTGGTGCCAGACTCAGCCCGCCATCCTGAACTCATCAGCCTGCAAGCCGATATACGCGACCAACAGACAATGCAGGCTGTCTTTGCCGAGCATCGTTTTGATGCAGTTTTTCATTGTGCGGCGATGCTGGCGCATGGTCGCATGGATCGCGAACTGCTCTGGACCAGCAATGTGGATGGAACCGGGGTGATTGCCGGTTGTGCGCGTAAAGCTGGAGTGCGCAAGCTGGTCTTTACCTCAAGCAACTGCCTGTGGGCCAGCAATATGGGCCGCCCGGTGAGCGAAGACAATACGCCCGACCCCGCCGAGGTTTACGGCGAATCCAAGCTGGAGGGCGAGAAACTACTGCACACCTTTGAGGACGGCCTGGAAGTGGTGATCTTGCGCAGCCCCACGATTATTGATAGCGGTCGGTTGGGTTTGCTGGCCATTCTCTTCGAGTTCATCCGCGAGAACCGAACGGTCTGGGTTGTCGGTTCCGGCGACAATCGTTATCAGTTCATTTATGCAGGAGACCTGGTGCAGGCTTGTATGCTCTCACTCAAATTCGCGGGTTCGGGAACCTTCCATGTGGGCAGCGACAATGTTCCCAGCCTGCGCGAGTGCTATGAGGCGGTCATCCGCGAGGCGGGCAGTCACTCGCGGGTGCGCTCGCTGCCCAAGGGCTTTACGCTGTGGGCGATGCGCAAGGCCCACGAGCTGAAGATTTCGCCGCTCGGCCCTTACCACTATCGCATGATCGCAGAAGATTTCATCTTCGATACCAGTCGCATTCGAGCGGCAATGGGTTGGCGGCCAACCGTGACCAACAGCCAGATGCTCACTGTGGCCTACAAATACTATGCCGCAAATCGCGAAGAGATCATGGCGCGGCAGAATGTTTCCGCTCACACGCAGGCCGCGAAGATGGGTATCCTACGTCTCTTAAAATGGATTTCATGAGTTCGACCTCGAAGTCCGCAAACGAAGACCGATTTCGTGCGCCACGTGTGATCTTCTGGACGGCTTTTCTGGTGCGGGTCGCCTACATTACGCTGGCCCACACTTATCGGATCACGCCCTTTAACCACCACTTCGAGTTTGGCTGGGAGACGGGGCGTGTGGCCGCGTCAGTGGCCGCTGGGCGTGGGTACAGTTCGCCTTTCAGCGGAGAAACTGGCCCGACCACATGGATGGTTCCGGGCTTTACTTTGCTGATGGCTGGGGTTTTCAAGCTCTTTGGCATCTACTCGGCGCTCTCGGCTTGGGTCATCCTCACCATCAACAGTTTTTTTCAGGCGCTCACTGTACCGCTGGTCTATGAGATCGGTTCGCGGGTTGCCGGTCGACGCACGGCGGTGTGGTCTGCCTGGGTCTGGGCGCTCTATCCGGGCATCATGCAATACGGCATTCGCTGGGTCTGGGAGATGTCGCTTTCCACCATGCTCTTTGCAGCAGTGCTGGTGTTGGGAATGCGTATGGTGGGTACGGGCGATCAGCCGCCCGAGGAGCATCGTCTCCGCGATTGGGCAGTCTTTGGCTTGTTATGGGGATGCATCTCGATGACCAACCCGACGCTGCTGCTGATGGCACCAGTCGAAGGCATCTGGATTCTTGCTGGGCTGCCACAGAGCAAAAATCTGCTGCGTGGTGCGGCTCTGGCTCTGCTTTCAGCTTTCGTGTGCGCGGCTGTCGCTACGCCGTGGGTAGTGCGCAACGAGCGGGTTTTCCATGCGTTTATTCCCACCCGTGGCAACTTAGGCGCAGAGGCTGCACTGGCTTGGGGACCGGGCTCTGACGGCTTTCCGTGGGGCGCTACGGTGCCCACGCTTGAAGCAGCCACGGAGCACAAGGTCTATGCGCAGATGGGCGAATTGGCCTATGTGCGGATGCGCGGCCAAATTGCAAAACAGTGGGCGATGGAGCATCCTATGCATTTTTGGCGGCTTGTTCTGCTGCGCTTCTATATGTTCTGGGCGAGTGTTCCACACACGGCTGGCGGTCACCCAGTTGCTGAAAACATTCGTGAGTTTTTCCATTGCTTTGGTTCGATCAGTGGAATTCTTGGCCTGATTCTGGCTCTAAGGTGTAGGCTTCCGGCGGCAAAACTCTTTGCCTGGGCAGTGGTTCTGTTGCCTGCGATTTACTACTTTATCAGTGCTGGATCGCGCTTTCGCAACCCGCTGGAACCGATCCTTGTGGTTCTGACGGTCTATCTTTTTCAGCAGGCCGAGTTGCGTTGGGGCTTCACGCTGCCGGTGTTGCGGAGGCTTTGGCCGGTGCGAGGGGAGTGCACCGTTTCCGGTGCGCATTGACCTTTGGGTTGGAAAACCGGTACACTACTCTAGTTTGGCGATTCCTGCCTGTCGCCGTGGAGGCGACGTTCGCGCCAGTGTTTTGGTGCTTGAGCGTTCCCCGTCCAACGGTCCAGAAGTTTCCGCCCGAGCTATTCTGAGTTTGATGAGCGCACCGGCCAAGCCGGAGCCGCGCTGGAGGGTTTATGTACGCGGTTATTCGCACCGGTGGTAAGCAGTATCGCGTCGCGCCAGGCGACGTTGTGAAGATTGAGAGCGTGGTCTCGGCAGATCAGACCATTGAGTTCAGCGACGTGTTGGCCGTGAGCGGCGAGCCGGGAACCGTGGCCAAGCCATCCACAGCCAAGGTTACAGCGGAGATTGTCGGCGATGGCCGCGCCGCCAAGATTCTGGTTTTTCACCTGAAGCGCAAAAAGCAGTACAAGAAGCTGCAAGGGCATCGGCAGAACTTTACTGAAGTGCGCATCAAGAGCATTGAGGCCGACGGCGTGACCTACGCCGCAGCCGTCTAAGACAGGCAACAGACAGCACAGGAATTTGAGAAGGAGATTGGGCAATGGCACATAAGAAAGGTGGAGGCAGCTCCACAAACGGACGCGACTCGAATGCACAGCGGCTGGGCGTAAAAGCCTTTGGCGGCCAACTCATCACCGGTGGAACGATCATCATCCGCCAGCGCGGCACGCGCATCAAGCCCGGAGTGAACGTAGGCATCGGCTCAGACGATACGCTCTTTGCCAAGGTCACTGGCCGCGTAAAGTTTCAGGATCGCGGCAACCGTGGACGCTTTGCTTCCATCGAGCCAATAGCGGTCGCATAAACCGCTTCAACTTCTAACTGCAAAAAGCCACGGGAGACCGTGGCTTTTTGCGTTGGATACACTTCTTCAAATATGCATTTATCTCGTATAGCTCGTATTTTCCCGTCAAATAAAAAACTTCTTGCCTAAAACCGGCTCTAAGGTGAACAATTCCATTGCTAATCTCAAACAGGTAAGGCGGTTTTGAATCACGAAATCGCAATTTGTTACCAATTTTGTTTGAGACTGATTTGAGAGATTGAGGAATGATGAAATTTCTAGCTTTGGTTCTATGCATTTTGTTTCCAATCAGCGCTTTTGCTAGCGATAACGGCTACAAGGTTGTCTATGACGGTGGATCTCTTCCTGATTTGAAGGCGGGAACGGATGTGAAGCTTTACATAGAGGGCAACAACATCAGAATCAAGAAAGGCGATGCCGATGTAACTGTAATTCCGGCAGCAGCTGTGACGGAGATCAGCTATGGACAGGATGTTCATCGTCGCGTGGGAGCGGCAATAGGACTTGCTGTGTTTTCGTTTGGTCTCGGAGCCTTGATGTTGCTTGCAAAGTCAAAGAAGCACTACGTTGGCTTGACTTGGGATGACGTCGGCAAAAAAGGTGGACTTGCAATTCAGGCAGACAAAAATGACTATCGCGGTCTTGTGGCTGGACTCGAAGGTATCACTGGAAAGAAAGCCGTCAATTCTGATGCAATGACGGTGAAGAACTGAATCGCGGCATCGAATACTCGGTCTGAGATAGATTCAAATCTTATTGACGGCATAGTCAGCAATAGGCTCTTCCACATAGCGGAAGAGCCTATTGCTTTGAAGAGAAAAAGTAGGTCAGATCCTCAAGGCTGCCTGAAGTGATAGGGTATTTCTTGACGGCCTAATGCACAGACGCACACGCAGAACGCTCTGGATCGTAGCCGCAGTCCTGTTGTTGATGGCTGCTGCAATCATGCTGCGCTCAAAGGCTCCGCCTGAGGCTGCGCGGCTGCTGCCGGAGTCGGACGGCATTGTTTATATCAATCTGAAGCCGGTGCGTGCACATCTGCCTAAAAACGTGAAGCAGCCGCAGCGCGTGCCAGAGTATCAGCAGTTTGTGGATGCCACCGGCATTGACTGGGAGCACGATCTGGATCAGGTGGCGATTGCGCTGCACAGAATGCCCGATCCGAACGGTCCCAACGGACCCGTTGCCTACTCGATGGTGTTGGTGGGCAAGTTGACCGGGCAGCGGCTGAATAACTGGTTGGAGGCGCACGCTACGAGTCGCGAATCGTACGCTGGACATACGGTTTACAGCGTTCCATCCGAAGGCCGCACGGTGCGTGTGGCGCAGATTGGCTATGATATGCTGGCCGTCTCAAACACGCCAACGCCGGAGCAGATTCACTCCATGATCGACCGACATAACTCAGCGGCATGGCCGTTTTCTGGCTGCCTGCTACTGAGGCAACACTACCATGAGGTTCCGCTGCTCTCACTGGCCTGGGGCGTGGGTCAGATTGCAATGCCGTTCTCGGAGAGCGGTGCGATCAAAGTTTTTGGTCTGTCGCTGCCGCTTGAGGATCACTCAACCTTCATTGCGAGTTTGCGCTGGACGGGCGCGTTGCATATGAGGGTTGAAGAAATTGCACCAAGCGATGATGCGGCGGCAAGCCAGGCTGCGCAGTTAGCTACACTGGTAACCCTGGCGCGTGGATTTACGATGCAGCTTGCGGATAACTCAGCCAACAAGAGCCTGAAAGAATTTTTGAAGACTGCTGAAGTGACGCAGAAGCGAAACCGCGTAGTGATCGCTGCCACAGTGGGTCCGTCGATGTTAAGCAGTGTGACCGGAGATGATAACTCATCTGGCATAGATACGGATAAGTATTAGATAACCGTGAGTTATATCGAGTTAGTTCACAATCTCGGCAATAAGTTGTCGTATTGAAAATGTCTCCACCGCAAGTCCACGACCTATAAAAATCTTCTTTGAAATTGTCGGGAACAGTTTACTGCTGCTTGGTGTCTATCTAAGTACAGTGGTTCTGATCTGGATTTGCGGAGTACCTTGAACGCCGCTCCACGCGCAGCTTTGGCGCAGGGCGGGTAGCCCGCTTGCGCGCTGAAGGTCTCCGATAACTCCCAATCGGCGCGGCTGAATAAGTCACTCGGGAGGCAGGCCATGTTTGAAGACTCCACCTTTGAATCCACCGGTAGAATCCATACGCGCAGCCGTCGATGGATGGTTGCAACCTTTCTCTTCAACGGGTCAATTCTGCTGACGTTGATCCTCGTTCCACTGATACATCCTGAAGCATTGCCGCCCCAGTTCATGAAGATGCCTTGCCAGCCAGCGCCGCCACCGGCTCAAACGAATCTGCCGAAGCCGCAAAATGTTCATCCTGTTACAGCGGCAACGGTGACGCCAGAAGATCCATTCCGCGCACCAAGAGTGATTCCAAGTGTCATTACGATTCCCACCAGGCCCGATCCAGTTCAGGCGGGTGACATGGCAGATTTGGGCGCAACACCGGGTGGCACTGGAGATCCAAGCAATGTATTCCACCCACAGCCGCCGCCAGTGGTAAGGCCAGCAGCCAGAGGCCCGATGCGCGTCTCTTCGCAGGTTGTTGAAGGCTTGTTGATCAACAAGGTATATCCGGTTTATCCGCCGATTGCGAAGGCTGCCGGTGTGCAAGGAACGGTGACGCTGGCGGCCATGATTTCAATGTCTGGAGCCATTGAGAATCTCCGCGTGGCCAGCGGTCCACCGATGCTGCAACAGTCTGCGCTGGAGGCTGTGAGGCAATGGCGTTATCGGCCTTATATGCTCAATGGGCAACCGATTGAGGTGGAGACAAGTGTCAATGTGATTTTTTCGTTAGGCCGATAACTTACTGGCCGGAAGGCGCGGAGAGTCAGGGGCCGCGCCTTACGGCTTCAGTTCTTGCGCTCGACCAGATAACGTGCGACAGCCTTCAATCCATCGGCGCGGCTGCCGTAAAGTGCGAGAGCGGCAAAGGCTTCTTCAATCAAGCTGGCGGCATCGCGCTGGCTTTGCTCAATGCCATAAACGGCAGGCCATGTCGCTTTCTCGGTGGCCTGATCTTTGCCCGCTGTCTTGCCCAGGTGCGCCGAATCCACGGTCAAATCGAGCACATCATCGACGATCTGAAAGGCCAGCCCTGCTTTGCGACCGAAGAGGTCAAGTCGCGCAGCATCTTCTGCATTGGCACCGGCATAAACGCCGCCAGCCACTACACTCACTCGAATCAGTGCCCCGGTCTTGGCGCGATGAATGGCTTCGACCAACTCAGGCGTTGGCTTGTGGTGCTCGCTCTCAATGTCCAGCACCTGGCCGCCGATCATGCCATCCACAGTGCCCACGGCGTTGGCGACAAGGCCGATGATCTGCACAGTGGCGGTGGGTGGCGAGTCGAGACCGGCGAGTACCTCAAAGGCACGCGTTTGCAGTGCATCACCGGCAAGAATCGCGATGGCCTCGCCAAAGGCTACATGGCAGGTTGGCTTGCCTCGGCGCAAATCGTCGTTGTCCAACGCGGGCAGGTCGTCGTGGATCAGCGAGTAGGTGTGCAACATTTCCAGCGCCGCGCCCAGACGCTCAATGCCCGCAGGCAGTGCACCAGCAATGGTGATGGCCGCCTGCTGAGCCAGAACAGGCCGCAGCCGTTTGCCCCCGGCAAAGGTGGAGTGGCGCATGGCACCGTGAATTGAGGCAGGGACCACATCCACGCGTGGAAGCAACTGCTCCAGCGCACGGTCGGTCAACTCTGCGCCCTCATTGATCAGCGATTTTACGTCAGCTAACATCCTATTCATGATAACCGAGGTTGGTTGAGTTTTCGCTCCCATAACCAAAGTGCTGTGAGCAAGAGCACGGCCAGTGCGCTGATCCAGCGGCCGATTGCGACGTCGGTGGTTGTATGCCAATGCACTGTAACGCTTACAGCGCCTTGAGGAACCGGTACGGCGATCAACCCGTCACTACGGTTGGGCAGGTTTGCGATTTGCTGGCCGTTTACTTTCACCATCCATGCCGGATAGTTGCGCCGACGCAAGATCAGATAGCCGGAATGTGGAACCGCCGCGCTGATTTGCATATCTTCGGCTTGATTGCTGGCCGCTGCAAACGTGGCAACGCAACTGCTCTGCTGCGCCGACCAGACCGGGGCGGCATCGTCGGTTACCACGCCGCCGGGAAGTACGCCCAGAGTGGTTGCAGGATGGTATACAAAACACGCGGAAGGCAAACCGGAGGCAAGCTGCGAATTGTCTCCGCCACGAGGCGTGTACTCGTCGGTTCCCAGAAAGCCCGCGCCTGAGCGATACACATTCTGCATCGCCAAGACGTTGTCTTCTTCGTCGCAGCTTTGAAAAAAGTAATGTGCGGCTGCGTGCGATGCCAGGAAAAAGCAGATTGCGCAAACTGCCACTACGAGGGCGCGTCTCCACAGTTGCCGAGGCCAAACCGCAGCAGCAAACAGGATTGCCATTGGCGCTTCAAGCACTACCAGCCAGCGCCAGGGAAACTGGAGAAAGCGCAACTTGGGCAGCAGATTCCAAACCGGCAGCGAGACAGGGAGTTGAAGAAACAGAATTGCTATCGGGATGAGCGCCAGCGAAATCCACCAGCGGCGATCCATTGGAGTGCTATTCGCAAGCCTGCCGCGCAGCCAAAAAATCAGCAGACAAATCAGAGCCAGTGCAATCATGCTGGCACCCAGAACGGAGACTTTGAAGAGCACGGTGTCGTGAGGAGCCAGCGCAGGATCGGCATGGTGGGCAAAGAGCCAACTGTTTTCGATTCGCTCGGCTGGATCGTCGGTGGCCTCGCCGATATTGACCCAACGCTGCTCCCACGCAGCAGGCACAAGATAAATGGCCGCCAAACCCATTCCTAACGCCATGCTCATGACGGCGCGCAGTAGAGGAGCTGCCGACCTGCCAAGCAGCGCGGCAACAACGGCTAACCCAGCCAGCAGATAGCAGCTCATCACGCCGACCGGCGCGTTTGAAAGCCAGCAGCCAGCAATCACAATTGCCAGCGGGGCTGCGGAGCCGTCAAGCGTGCGACGGCACAAAGAGCCAGACTGGTTGCGGTTGCGCAAAACAAATAGCACCACCAGCGGAATCCAGAATCCGCCGGCAAGTTCAGCAAACGCTGTGCGCTCATATGCAGTGAACAGCGCGTAACCCGAGAACAAAGCCGCGCAGCCTGCCAGTGTTGCTGCGCCCTCTTCAAGTCTTTGACGAGCAAGCGCGCGAGTTGCAAGCCCAGTGCCCGCCAGCAAAAGAAACGTCAACGCAATGGGAACCAACGGCCACGCCAGCATTGTGCCCAGTGCAGCGCCCAGCATCCAGGTAAGCGGTGGATAGAAGACGAAGCGTGGCTCGCCCGCACCGTAGTTGGCGCTGGCAGTCCAGTGCGGATAGAGGATTCCCTGCCGCCAACTCGACAGCGCATCAAACCACGAGACCAGATGAAAATCAAAGTCATGCCCGCAAGAGTCGCCCAGCCGCACCTGCGGCCAAACCGCCAACGCCGCCGCAAGCAGAATCGTTGCGGCGCCGATCACAGTGCTCCAGCGGGTTGGCTTATCTGAATTCATAGAAGCAAGATGAACACTCCGACTTATGGGATCAACCGAAGTGTATGCCGCGTCTGCGTAGTTACAGCGGCCGGACTGAATGGCAACGAGAAGGTTGTGCCACTGTACCAATCGTTCCATTGGTCGCGGAAGTATGGGCTATAGGGGTTGCTGCTTTCTCCCAGAACAATGTCTTCGGTCGAACCGTCCACATTGCTCCAGTCCATGGTGAATCGCTGCGAGGGACCAAACGCGCGGCCAACTTGCTTCACGGTGGTTGTATCTCCACTGAGCGGTTGCGCGCCGGTTCCGGCCACGCGACTTACCAAAGGCAATAACATCGCCAGCGGATGTTCTATGTCAACCACGTGCCAGCTTCCATAACTCCAGTTACTAACATCGCTGGTAGCTTTGCCATCATTCATACCCTTGCGCACGGCATCGGTGAGGAGGGCATCCCAGTCCTTGTAACTCGCCGGTAGCCAGTCCGAGTTGCCGTGCATGATGATCTCTTCTTCCGCAAAGTTGGACTCGGACCAGCGATAAGACTCGGCATCTTCACCTAACTTGGGTTCCAGAATCAGCGGCCAAAAGGCGCGCCTGGCCTGCGTTACAACTGAAGCAGCGGCGGAGTCGGTCGTCAGTCGCCCATCCCAACTGCGCATCAGATCGGCGGCCTTGCGCAGCCGCTCATCGGCGCTGGTTGTGTGGTCAATGGCATAGGCAAAGCGATGGCCGAGTTCCTGATCCACCTCGCTGTATACGTCGGTTTGGACGGCCAACATATCAGCGGGAGTTAGTTTTTCCCGGCCTTGCAATGCTTTGTAGATACGCTCAGTGCGATACGGCTCGACCCACTCCAGAGTAAGTGGATAAGTAGACTTATCCGTTGTAACTCGCGAGTTAGCTGTTGCCAGAAACCCAGAAGGCGGATCGACCGAGCTGGGCATCTGATCCAACGAAATATACCCTTGCCACTCGTGCGCCGCATCGTGAATCGGCAAGCCCCGCAATCCGGCGGGACGCAGCGGAACGCGGCCAATGGCCTGGTAAGCGATATGCCCTGCGTCGTCTGAGTAGACCACATTCTGCGTGGGCCAGCTCCATTGCGCCAGCACAGCAGAAAACTCCGACCAATTGGATGCGGCGTTGAGCAGGTAGAGCGGCAGCGTATTCAGAGTCGGATCGTGGAGCGTCCACTTGAGCGAGATCGGACGAGTCTCCTTGGTAAAGATAGGGTTCAGCAGTGGGCCGTGATCGGTGGATTGCACATCGAGTTGAATGTCCTTGCCGCCGCGGACTTTGATGATCTCGTGATCGGCTTTGAGCGGCTTCCATGCGCCGTCGATTCCCTGATAGTTGCCCTTGCCATCGAGCGCTTCGATATAGAGGTCTTGCACATCGGCATAAAGCGCGGTGAATCCCCAGGCCACGTGCTCGTTGTGACCAGCAATCACGAACGGCACTCCCGGAAGCGTAACTCCGGCGGCATGAAAGCTGCCTGCTTTGAGGTCGGCCATGTACCAGATATTCGGCTCGGTGAGTGCGAGGTGCATATCGTTCGACAGCAGTGGCCTGCCGCTGGCGGTGTGGCTGCCAGCGATGACCCAGTTGTTTGATCCTGGCGTGCAGTTATCGCAGGCAGGCAGGCCCAGCAGTGCGTGCAGCGCGGAGGAGTCTTCATGAGCATCCGGCGTGGCATTGGCCTGGGTGCGATCATCGTCATCATCGTCGGTGGGCTGGGTCAGCTCTGGGTGAGGCTGACTGAGGTCGAGCAAGACACCGGTTGGTGGATGATCTCGCCACGATCCCACGGGATAGAGATCCTTCTCCAGCTTCTCGTTATGCAACTTGGCGCTGATCCGTTCTCGGCTCAGCTTCACGTCCCAATGCGTATCCAGCATCTGCACCATCATCAATCCAATGCTGACGGAATCAACGCCGCTCCAAGGTCGCGGGCGATAGTGAAGCAGCGCAAACTCGGGTGGCAACGTATCTTGATGTTGCTCAATAAACAGATTCACGCCGCGTGCGTAATCGTCGAGGCGAACACGATCAGCGGTGGGCAGGTTGGCGTAGATGCGTTGTGCCGTGATGCGAAAGAGTAGAACCCGCTGCATCTTGTCATGCTTGACCATCGAGGGGCCAAGAATCTCTGCCAGTTCGCCGTTCGCGTTGCGGCGAAAGGTGTCCATCTGCCAGAGGCGATCTTGGGCTGTGACATAGCCTTGCGCCGTAAAAAGATCGTCCTCTGTAGCCGCTGAAATGTGTGGCACTCCATGGGCATCGCGCTGAACCGTCACTGGCGCGGAGAGACTGGCTAACTGTACGTTGCCATCGAGCACAGACAAAGCTGCTTTGGCTGCTGCACGAAGCCAGAAAACACCGGCAATCGCCGCGACTAGCACAAGCGCCAGCAAGACGGCTGCCGTCTTCAACAAAATCCTGGGCCAGCGCGGTTTGCGGCTCTTCCGGGTCGTGGGTGAGGCGGTACGCGCGCGGCTTCTGTTTACAGCTTCATTGGTGGGCATGGGCTACTTCAGGATAACTCCGTTGGGCGGATCCATTTGGAATCATGAGTCAAAGGATCAAGCGAACTGTCAAAATTTGTTACCAAACCAGTTTGCCGAGCATCTCTACTGCTATGAGTATTGAAAAGGCAACCTTTGGGGCAGGATGTTTTTGGGGCGTGGAGGCGGCATTTGCGGCTATGCCCGGCGTGACGGCAACGGCTGTGGGCTATGAGGGCGGCTTGTTGCAGCAGCCAAGTTACAAGGACGTTTGCACAGATTCGACGGGCCATGCTGAAGTGGTCGAGATTGATTTTGACGACGCTGTGGTGAGCTTTGAGCAGTTACTCGACGCATTCTTTGCGCTGCATGATCCGACGACACTGAATCGTCAAGGGCCAGACTGGGGCACGCAGTATCGCTCGACGATCTTCTACTACTCGCCGGAGCAGGAGGCTGCTGCCCGCGCAAAGATCGAGCAGCTTACTGCCGATGGTCGCTACAAACCCAAGCGCATTATTACCCTGATTGAACCAGTGCAGACTTTTTGGCGCGCAGAAGAATACCATCAGCGCTACCTGGAAAAACGCGGGCAGACGAGTTGCCATATCTAGAGTGTTTTCGATTCACATATTGACGTTTAGAGATTGTGCAAGGTGGCTTTTTCTTGAGGGAAAAGCCACTCGGCATTGAGGTTTCTGTAAAGAGCAGAATCGAAAACGCTGTAACTTGCGCCTAACGGACAAATATCGGTATAAAGCCGAAACTGTAAATCAGGATGCATTTTTGTGCTCTTCTTCAAGCACTTCGTCCAGCAGCCCACGCAGGTTGAGCGCACGCGCTTGTCCCAGCCGAGGATCTGCACCAGCGGCCTTGTTGGCCTGGGATAATTCATCGGCAAGATTCAGCGCGGCCAGAACAGCAACGCGCAGCGAATCCACTGTGCGGCCATGAGCAGCAACAGCGCGCATTTTACCGTCAACATATTCGGCCAGCTCCTGAATATGTTCTGTGTTCTGGCCGGACAGGTGGTAGGCCTGATCGTAGATGTAAACGGTAACGTAGCCGGGACGATACGGTTCATCTGCCATGCTTCGACCTCACAATTCCAGCGCGTCCAGTTGCGAGAGAAGCCGCTCCACGCGTTGCCGCACATGATCGCGTTCCACGCGCAGTTGCTTCACTTCAGTCTGCAACAAATCCACCACTGGTGTGTGTTCGCGCAACTGGGCTTCTGCCTTGGTGGCGCGCTGCTCAGCTTCGGCGCGTGCCTTGCGCTCATGCTTTACCAGGCTCACAGTGCGCAGAACCCGCTCTTCAAGCGCAGAAAAATCATCCACGCTCAGCGCCAGAACCTCTGGCGCTGCCGCTGATTGTACTTCTGGCTCAGATTGCTGGGCAGGCTCAGTAATATTTTGATCGGGCTGTAACACTGGCTCAACCTGCTGCTCTGGCAAAACTTCTGGCTCCCATAATGATTGTGACATCAAAAAAACCTCCGCTCAAACTGAGCCATCCGAGCAAGTATAGCTCCAATCGCGGTGGATAACTTGACTAACTGCGCAGTCTTGCCCCAACTTTGCCAACAGCCTCCACCACAGCAGCCTGAAAGCTCTGCAACTCTTCCTCACGCAGTGTGCGATCTGCTGCTTGGAACGTTGCGCCCATCAACAATGAGTACTCGTTCGCAAGTTTCGCATCGTGAAAGACTTCGCGCACCCGCCAGTCAACCAACTCAGGAATGCGCAAACCGCTCAGTGCTTGATCAATCTTTTCCCAGACAATGCTCTTGTCTAAAACCAGAGAAAAATCGCGTCGAACGGGCTGAAAACGCGAGATTTCCTTCGCGATCGGCTTGCGCAACGGCAATTTGTAAAGGCGATCGAGATAAATCTCACCAACGAGCACCGGCTCTTTCAGCTTGCGTGCCGCAGTCTCGCGGGGATGCAGTTGGCCGAACCAACCAACGGTTGTGCCTTCAACAGCAACACGCGCTGCACGATAAGGATGCAACCATTCGGGTGTGATTCCAGCCTCTGCCGGAAAGCGGTCGAAGTAGACAGCCCGCGCCTGAAAACGTGCCAGCAACTGTTCGACAACACCCTTTACGTCATGGAATTCAATCGCACGCGCAGAGTGCAAGGGCCCCTGATCGGGCAGTGTGCCCGCTGCGCCAAATGCCAGCGCGGGTCGCTCTTCAACTTTTTCTGTTGTACCGCTGAAGACTGTGCCCAACTCAAACAAGCGCACATCACTCACATCGCGATGCAGATTTCCGGCAATCATCGCGAGCATTCCTGGCACCAACGATGGGCGCAGCACGCCGGCTTCTTCACTGAGCGGATTGCCGAGCGGAACCACTTGCGCAGGCTGCGGCGAGGTCATTGCAGCTTCAGTTGCGGAGCAGAAAGTGTTTGCAATCGCTTCATGAAAACCGGCAGACAGCAACGTGCGGCGGACCGTAGATTCACTCTCTGCCCAAGGCAGCGCACGTACTCCCTCACCGAATGCAGGCAGCGTATTGGCAAAGCGATTGTAGCCGTAGACGCGCGCCACTTCCTCGATCAGATCTATCTCGCGCTCCAGATCGAGGCGCCAACTCGGAAGCGTTATATGCCATGAGGTATCGCTTGTGTTTGTCAGCTTGCATCCCAGCGCGTTCAACACATTTTCAACTGTCTTTGCAGTAATTCCCTCTGCGTCAATCGTTGTACCCAGAATGCGATGTACCTCACTCAGCGCAAGTGCAACAGGCTTGCGATTTGCAGTTCGAGCTTCGAGTGCAGCGACGCGCACATCGACGAGATCACCTTCAATGGAGCCACCGTTCGCAAGCAGTATCTTGCATACCAATGCAGAAGCAACAGGAGCGGCATTGAAGTCCGCGCCGCGTTCGAAGCGATGACTTGCATCGGTGTGCAGCCCGTGCCGCCGAGCTGTCTTTCGCACTGCGATCGGATCAAACCACGCAGCTTCGACAAACACGTTGGTTGTAGTGGGAGTAATCATCGTATCCCAGCCGCCCATTACGCCAGCCAGCCCGAGAACTTTAGCATCATCGGCCACAACCAGGTCTTCGGGGTCAAGTACGCGATCAATGCCGTCGAGTGTTTTGAGTCGCTCGCCCTTGCGTGCACTCCGCACCACAATGCCGCCTTCAATCTTGTCCAGATCAAAGGCGTGTGTCGGCTGGCCCATCGCTAACCACGCATAGTTCGACGCATCCACGGCATTTGAAATCTTCTTCTGTTCCAGAAGACCAAAGTACGTCGCAACTTCTGCACCAGCAAACCAATCGCGCGATTCGCCAATGGTGATGCCGCGCAAGACCCGTGCCGTAAAGCGCCCGCAAGCATCTTCAGCCTCAATCGTCACCGCGAACGGCTCCGCCGCTTTGATCACTGAGGGCAAAGAAATATCAAGCACAGGCAGTGTTAGCCCATAGATCGCCGCCGCTTCGCGCGCCACGCCGTAGTGGTTCATCGCGTCCACGCGGTTTGTGGTAATGTCCATCTCGAAGAGCGAACCATTGCCTGCGCCAAGATCATAAACACCTTCGACAGCAATGCCGCGCAGCGTCAGGTCTTCCGCCAGTTGTGCGTCGTCCACCGGCAGTCCCGGCAAGTACGCTCTAAGCCATTTCGTCAGTATCTTCATTGAGTCCTTTAAGAGGGGTTAGCGACGTTAGCGGTGCTAGCGGAATTATGTCTACTTTTCTCCATCGGGTTTGACTTGACCGAGGGCCGATAGCAATCCGTTGATCAATCAAGCAACTTCCCACCCTTGCTCCATCAATTCCGTTACAAGCCTTACATCGAGATAGCCAAGATCGCCAGCCAATTCAATCTGCGTCTGCATCTCATAAAGCGATCCACGCGCATTTCCCAGAAAATGCCGAAACTGCAAATCGGTGAGCCTGCCATGTCCTTCAGCGATATTGCTTGGCACTGAGCCAGTAGCACGGCGAATTTGAGTGAGCAATCCAAAGGTCTCATGCTTCGGCAATCCCTGGCTGAGCACATACGCTTGCCGTGCCAGCCCCATTGCCTTTTGCCAAACAATCAGATCCCGATAGCTCTTCGGCCGCGCCATGTATCACTCCTGCGGTAAACCTTTGATGCAACTGCGCTAACTCCGCAAGCTCCGCTAACCACGCTGACTCGCTGTTTTGCTACGCAAACTGCTCCAGAAACCGCATATCGCCAGCGTAGAACTTGCCAATTTCGCTCACGCCATACTTCATCATTGCAATGCGCTCTACGCCCATGCCAAAAGCAAATCCAGAAATCTTCTTCGGATCGTAAGCCGGCTGTTTTTCCGCAGCGAAGGCAAAGACAGCAGGGTCAACCATGCCGCATCCCAGCAGTTCAATCCAGCCGGAGTTCTTGCACTTTCGGCAACCCTTGCCACCACAGAATATACAACTGATCTGCACATCGGCGCTGGGTTCAGTAAACGGAAAGAAGGATGGAAAAAACCGCGTCTTGACTGCCGAGCCGAACAGCGCCTTCATGGCGTGGTCCAGCGTTCCCTTCAAATCGCTGAAGGTGATGTTGGTGTCCACGCACAATCCTTCCACTTGGTGAAAGATCGGCGAGTGGGTCGCGTCGGCGGCATCGTTGCGATGAACTTTACCAGGAATCACGATTCGTACCGGAGGCGGCTGCTGCTCCATTGTGCGCATCTGCACGGGCGATGTGTGCGTACGCAGCAACAGCCTGTCGCGCAGCGGGCGACGATCCTGATTGGCAACAACCAGCGTGTCCTGCGTATCCCGCGCCGGATGCCCGGGTGGAAAATTCATGCACTCAAAGTTGTAGTAGTCGGTCTCGACCTCTGGACCCACACCCACCGAGTAGCCTAGAGCCGCAAAAACACTGGTGATTTCATTCAGCGTCTTGGTGATCGGATGCTCAGCACCTGTGAGCCGACGCGTTCCTGGCAGCGAAATATCAATTGCCTCGACAGCGAGTGCCGCATCGCTTGGACCCGCGCCAGCAGCCTGTTCCAGCAGCGTCTCCACCAGCGACTTGAGCGCGTTGAAGCGTACACCCAGCAGTTTTTTTGCTTCCACCGGAGCAGCCTTCAGCCACAGGTCAGAGACCACTTTGAGCAGCCCCTGCTTGCGCCCCAGCCATTGCAGTTTGAAGGCTTCAACCGCAGCCTCACTGTCTACAGCCGCCGCAGCCGTGCGCACCTGTTGCTCCAGTTGAGCAAACGCCCGGTCAAGCGCAGCCTCATCAAATGCCGTCAAATTGGGAATTTCATCGTTCATATGCGTAACTAACAGAATATCGCACTGCCGCTGGAAGCGTTGAAAAGGGAAAGCTATCCTTCGAGTGGAAGCTTGTAGCATTGCTGACTGCACATATGTGTCTTGATTTTTTGAAGTGCTACTTTTTAGCAGAAACACGGAACGGTCTGCTCACTGTCTCCGTATATGCTTTTATATCAAGTGCAAACTTGCGGATCAGGGAAACGAACCAAAGAATTTGTGCATCCTTATTTTGGGTCAAGTAGAATCCTCTTTCTGTCTTGGGCTTTTTAAACTTCAATCTGTCACGAGTTCGGCACCTGTCGGGCAGGAGAAAACAAATGATCGACCGTTCGCAACGCCTTGCCGCCAGAGTCTTTGCGGTCAGTTACTTGATTACTTTCGCCCTCAGTATCTCCGCGTTCTACCGCTGGTATGCGCCGATTTTGGTTTGGGACGATCAAGGGGCAACGGCCCACAACCTTATCGCTCACGAAAACGCCTTTCGTTTATACCTCGCTTTAGCCTTTTTGCATGGTGTGGGATGCATCGTCATCCTCGTCGCGCTCTATTTCGTGCTCCGGCCCATCGGCCGCGGCATCTCCTTGATTGCAGGATTATCGCAACTGATGTTTGTTCCGATGTGGTATGTTTCGCTGCTCGACCAACTCCATGCATTGCGCTTAATGTGTGGTAGTGGCGCTTGGCAAGAATTCGGACCGCAGCATCTGCAGGCATTGGCTGCATTGCAACTCGCATCGAGCCAGGATGCCTATTATGTTGGTCTCACCTTCAGCGGATTAGGCACTGCCTTGTTCAGCTATCTTTTCTTCCACTCCCGCTACATTCCACGGGTTCTGGCTGGCTGGGGCATCGCAGCGAGCCTTTTTGAAGGCTTCTGTGGCGTTGCCTATCTTCTCTTTCCCAGTTACGGGGCGCTTGTCTCCGTGAACTGGTACGAGATGCCTGTCTTGCTCTTCAATGTCGGACTTTGTGCGTGGATTTTAGTCAAAGGGTTGGGGCTGCCTGAAACTGCAAAGTTATCCACGAAGGCCATCGGACTTCATCCTGAATAGAACCCGAACAGCAATCAGCAATATCAATGCAAATTTCATGATTACGGACTTTACGCAGGAATCGCCATCCGCATTACCAGCGTGTGAGGCTCGGGAATGGGCAATCCATCCTCACGCAAGCCTCCGATATGGAACTCAATTCCTTCACGCAACAACTGTTCCGTCTCGCCGAAGGTCGCTGCGGCCACGCCCAGCCCCGGCAAGTCGGGAGCACAAGCGCTCCAGCCATTCGAAGTTTTTATCGAAGACCGCTGCGTATTCCTTCATTTCAATCCCGCCTGTCTCAGACAATCACCACGAACAGCCTAAATCTACTGCGCTCTAGTCGCGTTTTCGACATTTTATCGTCGATACTAACAAAATAGGCCAAATCTGGTCGATTATCAAAGCTGGTTCAGTTCAACAAAGCCGCCCAAACGCAAACCGACCCGAAATCCTCAGGATTCCGAGTCGGTTGATCTTGCGGCGGAACGGTAGCTTACGCTACTGCCTTCTTCTCGGCGGCCAGCGCGGCGTTGGCCTTTTGGACCAATGCGGTAAAGCCTGCTGCGTCCTTGATGGCGATGTCAGAGAGGATCTTGCGATCCAGCTCGATGCCAGCTTTTTTGAGGCCGTTGATGAACTGTGAGTAACTGGTGTTGTTCAGCTTGCAGGCGGCGGAGATACGGACAATCCACAACGAGCGGAACTGGCGCTTTTTCTGCTTGCGGCCGGTGTAGGCAAACTTGAGGCCGCGTTCGACGGCTTCCTGAGCTGCCTGATAGAGCTTGGATTTTGTGAGGAAGTATCCACTTGCCCTATCGAGAATTTTTTTGCGGCGGTCACTCCGCTTGGTACTGCGTTTTACGCGAGGCATAACTGGTTCTCCGTTTGGCGTTCGATTGTTCTGCGGCTGGAGGCAGGAGGCTCTTACCCTTGCAGGGCTGAGCTGTAAACCTCTTCACTCGCTTTATCAAGCCTTGATCTCTCGTTTTCTCTGGCTAGATACTCTCAAAAAAGTATCCCGTCCGGAGGACACGGGGGTCCGCGCAACGCGTTCGCTGGGACCCGGAAGCTTCATCCCGATAAGGGGACGACGCAGCGATCAGGCGTAAGGAATCATGCGCGCTACCTTCTTGAAGTCACCGTCAGAAACGAGCACGGATTTACCGAGCTTGCGCTTCAATTTTGGCGATTTCGAAGTAAGGATGTGCCGCGTCTTCGTCTGGTTCCGCTTGATTTTGCCGGTTCCAGTCTTGCTGAAGCGCTTCTTCGCGCCCGTATGGGTTTTCAACTTGGGCATTTTCTTCTCTTTTGTCCGCCGGGGCTGGCCATGCAGAAATTGGCACCCTGGCGTATTGCCCGTGAGACAGGGCTTCCCCTGCCTTCTTGAGGCTTCAACCAGTATAGCGCAAAAACATTTGCTGGAGGCTCTACAGCTATATAGTTTCTGTGAAACTGTGGAGGGGTTGTTTGGATATGATTGATTAGGCGGGAGTTAAATGGTGCTCCACAGTTTCACAGCTCAAAACGTGTGTTCTTTTGCATCTGCGGCGGGGCTGGCGACCTTGGGCGAGCTGCAAAGCTATGAAAATAAAGATCATGCCCTGGACATTGGCTTGGATAGGCCGCGCAGATTCGTCTGCATTCAGAGAACGGAAGCTTGCTGTACTAGCTCCTCAAAACGCGGTTCAATAGCTCTGCGCTCACCAATCTGTCTTTAATATGCGCCAACTCGACGTAATTCTCTGCCAACTGCGGTGGGGATTGCCTTCGGCAATCAGCGTATCGGTGTGCAGTCTTTGAAGAATGCTCTCTCTGCAGCGTCGGCCACGGCTAGTCGTTTGTGACGCGGAATGGAACGGGGGACGAATCTGTTCCGTTTTGGCGCGCTGTTTCATTTATGTACACTCTGCATGATTGGACGCAATCTTTCATTGCTTGGCAACGGCTTGCAGGATAGAGTCGGGTCGTGGCCGTCCTCTCTATTGATCTCGCTTATCGTCGCTGGTCTGATCTGGGCATCGTGGTGCTCGATCGGGGGCGGCCTGCTCAGCGTGCAACGGTGATTCAACCCGGACCTGGGTTGCCGCTGCGGCCTATCTCCAGCGAAATTCATGCGAGTGCGGCGGGCGAGTCGGCGATCCAGTGCGAGATACTTGCGTGGAATGGCGATGGACTCGACGCTGGCCTGGAGTCTGATGTTGGCTCAATGCAGGTGGATGCGAATGTATTGGCTGGTCGGTTGAATCATCTATGCACAACGCGCGGGATTCGTGTGATGATGCTGGATGGCCCGCAGGCGTGGAAGTCTGGCTCGAATGGGCTGGAACACTCAAGGGTGAGCGAGCGGCAACTGAATACTTCAGCGAAGACGGGGTTGCCGGGAATGGTGAAGCCGGTGAGTTATCGACCTTTTGCCGAGTTCTGTCTGGATGTGTATGACGCGCTGTGCAGGCGCGGCTGGCGGCGGCTCGATACGCATGATCAACCGGGATCGCCGCTGGACCGGGTGCTGATTGAGAGTTATCCGCACGCGGCTTGGAAGTCGCTGGGCATCCAGCCGCTGCCCGCCAAGCGTCGCTGCAAGATCAGCGATTTGGCCGCATCGTATGCGGCTTTGCGAAGCCTGATACCGATAGAGACAGACCGACCGCCGAATCATGATCAGCTACAGGCGATTGTGGGCGGACTGCCGGGGCTGGCACTGGAAGAACGCAACTCGATCGGCGCGCGCATTGTTGGCAACCCGCCGCGACGCGAAGATGGGCACTGGCGCGAAGGGTTTATTGTGCTGCCGCTGCCGCCGATCAAGCCGGTGGGGTTGCGGTGGTTGCATTAGCCACCTGGGGCCTGCTCAAGGCAGGCATTTGGGGTGGTTTCGTTCTGGTGATGTAACGAAAAAAGCAGAACTTGATTAAAGTGGGACGATTTTTAGTCCGGGGATGAGTTGGAAGTGCTTTAAGTTGTGTGTGGCAACATCGAAGCCCAGGTGAAGGGCAGTGGCACCAATCACCAAATCCTCGAAGCCGATAGTGATGCCTTTGGCAGCCTGTTCTCCTTCGATGCGTCCGGCAAGCTGGGCAATTTCGATCGAGACGGGATGCACGACCAGATCGTGGAAGGACACCCTCGGCGAAGACACGCCGCCTCGCACGGTCGGCGTTGGTCCTGGCGCGGTAGATGCCATGCGTCAGTTCAACGACGCTGACAGTAGAGAGCGCGATGTCGATCTCGCCATGCGCGCCCGCACCCGTTGAAGGATGTCTTCGATGGCCTCGCCGCGCCGTTCGCTTTCGATCAGGATGCTGGTATCGAGGATCAAGCCCACCGGATCAGTCCCACGCCGACGTATCGCGCGGCTTGCGGTTGGCGATGATCTCCTCAAGGTCGGCTGCGAATCCGGCATCCATCACCGGCTTATAACCAAGTTCTTTTGAGCGGGCCTCGGCCATCGCGATGGACTCGGAGATGGATCGGCTCGGCGGAGCTGCCTTGCGCAGCATGATGGATGGTGCGGCTTCCTTTTCGATCACAACCTCTGCACCCAGGCGTACGCGGGCCAGAAGACCGGGAAGGTCACGGGCCGCTTCAGCTTCCGAGATGTGAATCGTTGCCATGATTACGAAGATACCGCTATTTTTGATTTTTCCACGGAAGAAAATGCGGGCAATGTTCACGTGGACTGCAAACGCTTGAATTGAATTTCGATAGCTGGTCCGCGGAGTTACAATCGCAGCTATCTGGTACTGTGCCGGGAGCTCGATTCTATGCGGCGTTTTAGAAAGATTGTTATTCCTGTTTTCTACTTGATTGTGATTGTTGGTTTGGCTGCTCTTTTTTGGGTCGGCAAGAAGAGGGCGGATGAGCGGAAACTGGCGGAGGATGCACAGGCTTGCCGTGTTCGCGCCGAGCAGGGGGATGTAAAGTCCGAAGTAGAACTTGCCCATTTGTATTCTCACGGCATCGGCTTGTCGCTGGATTACGCTGAGGCTCTTCGCTGGCTAAGGAAAGCCGCAGATCAAGGCAACGCAAGAGCCGAAGGTGGCATTGGCTATATGTACCATCAAGGCTATGGCGTACAGCAGAATGATGCTGTGGCGTTTAGCTGGTTTCAGAAGTCTGCTGACCATGGCTACGCTTTTTCTGCGGACGAGCTTGGTTATATGTACAGTCACGGCTTTGGTATTACGCAAGACAGCGTAGAAGCTGTGAAGTGGTATCGCATGGCTGCCGATCAGGGCAATGCACACGCCCAGCGCGAACTTGGCTATATGTATTACCACGGCCAAGGAGTTCGGCAAGATAGCACTGAGGCCGTTCGCTGGTATCGCAAGGCCGCTGACCAAGGCTATGCAATCGCAGAATCGAGTCTGGGCTATACGCTTTTCTATGGCTACGGCGTGACACGGGATTATGCTGAAGCCAAACGCTTATTCCGCAAGGCTGCGGATCAGGGCGATGCGTATGCGCTGCGAACAGTGAGTTCACCGTTTACAACAGTCAAGAGAGTAGCCTTAATCATCCAATTCATCGGAGGATTCTTTATAGCAATCAGTTTTTGGACACCGGGTTCTGGCTTTATGTTGCCGGGGACGATTTGCTGGAATGTCCGACAAAGCTTGGTTACAGTGATCGGCGTATGTTGCATCTTTTCTGCCGGACTGAGTTGGTATGGATATACTCATCACAAAATCTTGTGCTTGATCTACGGCGTGAATGCATTCATGGTGACAAAGTGGCTGCTTAACGCGACTTTGCTTGCCTTAATTATGTATGTGATCCGAACATCCAAAAAGTCGGAGCAGCAACAGGATGAAATGGCAGTTGCGGAGGGAGAAAGCAACTGATAGTTGGTGTCATTCGATTCTAAAGAACGACCGCAGGTCCTTCGACTTCGCTACGCTGCGCTCAGGATGACAGATTGAATAAATGATTCTTTGAGTGTTGAGCTATCCCACTCCTGCCGCGATGGAACTGCGGCAAGAACGGGGCAACCAGCCTTCGACCTTATCGAGAGGGGCGACCAATTCGGTTATCTTTCCCAGGTCCCGAAAGCGGGACCTGGGTCACCCAGATTGGAGTGGATTGATGAAGAGTTACCTGCGCATGAGGCTTTGAGCTTGACTACGCCGTGGGAGGCGGAGTTTTGGGCTGGGCTGCTGGGGGTGGGGGTTGTGGAGGGGTGGTGGGTTTGGCTGCTGGGGTTTTGGGGGCTTCCTGCTTTTTGGAGGGGGCGATGATGGCGTGCAGGATGGTGCCTTCCATGCGGGGCATGAACTCGACGATGCCGGCGTCGCCGATGTCTTGAATGAGG
>Ga0182030_10005831_pt1 | contig 26076 bp, 26 predicted proteins | sample 812S3MmetaG_FD_121299 | JGI IMG/M metagenome (GOLD analysis project Ga0182030, IMG submission 121299) | Permafrost microbial communities from Stordalen Mire, Sweden - 812S3M metaG (Illumina Assembly) | ecosystem: Environmental > Terrestrial > Soil > Wetlands > Permafrost | place: Sweden...
CGGCAGGTTACTATGCCCTGCCCGTACTGACCGCCCCAACCCAACGCACCCTTGATCAATCCAGGCACAACGCCCACGCAAGTGGCCCGTTCCAGAATGTTCAACGGAATGGTGTTGTCATCTGCTCTCATCACCTGATCCAGAACCATCTTGGCGCGGTCAACGCGAGACTGCAACTCTTCTCGCTTTGAACCGGCAAAAGCTGTGCTGGTAATCGTTAAACAGAGGCAGAACAGTGCAATCGTCTTCTTCATTTCCATATCCTTTTCTGTAGCGCGCCTGTCAGGTCGCGGATTGTTAAGGAATTACTACCATGCGCAGAGTGCTTGCGTAGCGCGAACTGCTGCGTCTGCAATCAGGCTACAGCATACATCCTACTTCGCGCATCAGGGTATGCACAGAGGCTCAACACGGGAGTTTCCAGCCGTTCGAGCCGAATATGGGTTGGACGCGGGGGAGGGCGAAACGGGTGAAACCAGGGCCGACTTTGGTGCCAGCCGTGCAAAATCAAAAAAAGAGGAGTTCCCTTGATTCATGGGAAACATGACTCAAGGGAACTCCTTTCCCCAGATCTGCGTTGTTTCTGTTAACGAGTATGTGGAAAAGTCGAAATACTCACAAGAGTACAGAGGGAGTGTGCATCAAAGTAACCTTGTGTGTTTATAAAGTAGTAAACATTGCGAACAACGCCGAGGAACGCTCGGCGTTGAGTGAACCAGAGACTGAAAACCACCTGTTCAAAGATGTTTTAAGGCGGAAGTGGGACAAATCTGCTGGATGCACTCTAAACGGCATTCGAATCAGCAAGTGAGAGTATCCAGCATGGCGCAAAATCTGGTCCATCAGGAATAGTAAAAAAGAGGAGTTCCCAGGCTTCATGGAAAACATGCTGCCTGGGAACTCCTTTCCCCTGATCTGCGTTGTTCCTGATAAGCAGTCTGTGGAAAAACGAAGGACTCAGCAAGAGTACGTAAGGAGTAGAGATTAAAGTAACCCGAGTTGTTTACTAAAGAGTAACTAGTCGGAAGGGGGTGTCGAAGAGCGTGGAGACTGGCGGCGATCGCCACGACGACGCTCTGGAATTCCGATGCCCGGAACCACGGAACCATTCATTACGCGCATCGACAGTTCAATGCGATTGTCTACGCCTGCCTTGCGCATCAGCCTTCCCATGTGCGCTTTAACAGTGCGCTCTTCAATGCCCAACTGCTGCGCAATCTCGCGATTCGAGCGTGCCTTGAGAATGTGCTCCAGAACCTGATGCTCGCGGACGGTCAGGTAAGGATTGGCGCTGCTGAGGCTAGGATCGGGATTTGCCAGCAAGCGGTCAATGAGTTTGGAGAGCAGCCGCCGCGGTGCCCAGATTGACCCGCTTGTGACTACATCGATGGCCTGCCGCACTACTTCTGTGCTGGCCGAAAGGTCAAGATAGGCCCGCGCACCGGCCTGGATGGACTCAAGAACAAGTTCGTCATTGCCTTCCGGGCCAATCACGATCATTTGTAGTGCAGGACGTGAACGGTGAACGGTCTCCAGTGTTTCCAGACTGCCGGATGAAGAACTCAAATCCATGAGCAGATATTCAATCGTTTGGCAGGTCAACAGTTCTTCCATGCTTCCAACCACGGGAAGCAATGGAGTTTGCCCGGTCGGGGTTTCTCCATCAAAAATGCTGGCTAAGCCAGCGAGACGCAGTGGCTCATCCGCCAGTAGACCGATACGAATCGGTCGTGGGTTGCGCATTGAACACATAATCACTGCTCCAGGATGCAATGCTGCAAAGCCACGCCGCGTACTGCACTTGGGCGCTCATAGGCGCTCATGCGTGTACGTCGATTTCTGCCTCTCGCCCGTTTCGCAGCACATGCATCCAGATCAGGAGTTCAGAGCTTGGGAAGCACAATCCCCTGTTGATGCTGGTACTTGCCCTTGCGGTCTGCATAGCTGACCTCGCAGGCCTCATCGGAGCGGAAAAACAGAATCTGGCATAGCCCTTCGTTGGCGTAAACCTTGGCCGGTAGAGGAGTGGTGTTAGAAATTTCGAGGGTTACAAATCCCTCCCACTCCGGCTCGAATGGCGTCACGTTCACAATGATTCCGCAACGCGCATAGGTTGATTTCCCAACGCAGATCGTAAGTACATCCCTAGGGATTCGAAAGTATTCCACTGAACGCGCCAATGCAAACGAATTCGGCGGCACAATCACTGACTCAGCCTGCACCGAGACGAAAGATCGCTCGTCGAAGGCCTTTGGATCAATGATAGCGCTGTTCACATTGGTAAAGATCTTGAACTCGTCAGAGACCCGAAGGTCATAGCCGTAAGACGAAAGCCCATACGAGATTACGCCTTCGCGCACCTGCTTCTCGCTGAAGGGCTCAATCATATGGTGCAGCGAAGCCTGCTCCCGTATCCAACGATCACTCTGAATTGACATGATTCTCCTGTTCCAGTTCCTCGGCGACAACGAAGACCGGTAACTTCATTTATATCTGAAAGCCGCTTGAATGCACCATCTTACGAAAGGCATATGACGATTGACAATGTGAATTTCTGAGCCACATCTCAGTACGTAAAAATAAATTATGGACTCGTGTAGATCGGATTTCCTTGAAAAAATGCATACATAGCCAATGAATAATTGAAAAATTTTCTCTTTTTGCGATCTACCTGTTTCAAAATCGACGCAAAACCTGTAGCATCACTTGCATAGGCGTAGTAATGTCAACCCAGACAGCCAGCGAGGATACCCCCATTGATTAAGCAGGACATTGTTCATCAAGTCATCGAGCGCACCGGCCTGCCGCGCACCAAGGCGGAGGCTGCCGTGGATACGGTTTTTGAGGGACTCAAAGAGGCTCTTACGGCCGGCGAGCGCATTGAACTGCGCGGATTTGGCGTTTTTAGCGTCCGCGCCCGCAAAACCGGTATTGGCCGCAATCCCCGAACAGGAACCGAGGTCAGCATCACCCCCGGCAAAGCCGTACGCTTCAAACCAGGCAAGGAACTGCATTCGATTGAGGCTGGCCCAGCAACTGCCAAGTAAGGGCTCGAAGCCTCTCACCCCCACGTATCAGTACACGGTGGGTATGGACGCTGGCAATGTGTCAAGGTCGTGTTGACTGAGGCTGAACTTCTGCCTACGCCAACACGGCGTTGTTGTAACAGGGGACAAAGCTGTGGGCACCCGCTCCTGATCGGATCAGTCAAGGTATTTGGATATGCGCTCTATTCGACAGGAGCCTGCAAGATGAAGGTATATGCGATTGTAGTTTGGACACTGGCAATCCTTGTCAGATTTGGCTGGCATAGCTCGCAAACAGTGGCGATCCCGATCAGCCCCACGACGCATATCTGGTATCCGGTCAGCTCGCTTGTGTTTTGGGGACTGGTGGCCCTTGCAGTGTTGCTGACCTTATTAGCTCTTTCCTTGCCTGAATTCAAACAGCGTCGATAACAATCGCACGCCAAGTACTCTATCCACGACTGCACGCTCGCAATAACCGCAGATGGTGGTCTTCGCTGGACTTGCAATTGGCTTTGCTTGCTGATCAGTTAGTGCGAAACAATCGTGTGATCAACGTCGTAGCGATTTTCTGTTTTTGAGGCTTGCTGCGCGGCCTTTTCGGCGACACGCTCAATCTGTTTTTCTGCGGACGCGTCCGCGACCGTCTCATCTTCTAGCTGCTCTGCTTCAGGATTCTCAAATTGTTTAGACATGGTTAATTTCTCCTGCTACCACCATGACCCCTCGTCCCATGAACTTCTGGTCTGTTTTGCTCCTTCACTCGATATTGAAGATTGAACGAGCGTGGGACGAACCCCACATCCGTGTTAAAAACTCTCAACTTACTGATTCCAAGAATGCCAGATTGCAGCTTTTGAATTACTCCCGGCGTTTCAAAGCTAAGCACAATGAGGAAAATAGTCCCTCCCTCATTGATACCAATTTGTCATCTTACATAGAGTAATTAAGCCGCTTGAGCCATTTGCGTAATTCCGCTTTGACATTGCCTTCTGCTCCACTGGATCAATCTGCAGGGACCACCTGCGGTGGGGCCAACTGCCTTCGGCGTGGACTGCGCGTCCAGCGAGTAGCCTTCGGAGTGACGTCCGAACGGTTGTGGCTACCGCAGTTCACGATAAAAAGAAGGCGATAGATTGCGAGACAGAAATATCTCTTAGGAATCTGAAGATCCGATGATTTTATGGCACTTACGGCACGGCTGACGTCGTGCCACGACACAAAATCTGAAGTTGAGCGGGCATTTTGCAAGAGGCTCAGGCTTGTTCGAAAATCCAGACCCGGCGCACTCAATGCTTGCGTTCGTCAACAACCTCTGCACAGTCTTAGTCGATAACCCAACGTTCACCGAAGGTGAAGGTCTCCAGCGTCTTTTTGAACTCGCTCATGAACTTGCCTGCTTCGCCGCCATCGATGGTGCGGTGGTCGAAACCAAGGCAGTAGTGCTGCATTGAGCGAATCGCAATGGCGTCGTTGCCCTCGGAATCGGTGAGCACCACGGCCTCTTTCTTCAGTCCGCCGATGGCCAGAATCGCTGACTCCGGCTGGTTCAGAATCGGGGTTCCAAACTCGCCGCCAAAGACGCCGGAGTTGGTCAGTGTAAACGTCGACCCCGATGCCTCATCGGGCAGCAGCTTCTTGCTGCGAGCGCGATCTGCGAGATCGGCAATTGCCCGCGACAGACTGACAAAGTCACGTGTCTCGGCCCCGCGTACCACTGGCACAATCAACCCCCAATCCAACGCAACAGCAATGCCCAGGTGCACGTTGGGGTGATAGTGAATCACGCCGTCGCCCATGGATGCGTTGATGATGGGAAACTTGCCCATCGCCTCCACAACTGCTGCGGCAATGAAAGGCATATACGTCAGCTTGACGCCATGCTTCTTTTCGAAGGTAGCCTTCTGCCGCTCGCGCAGCTTGACGATGCGCGTCATGTCAATTTTGTAAACGGTATAAGCGTGTGGGCTTGTGCGCACGCTTTCCACCATGCGCTGCGCAATGATGGCCCGCATCTTGCTCATCGGCACCACCTGCGGTGGGGCCAACGTTGCTGTTGAGGCACTGCCCGCACCATGCTGGCTCAGGTGCTTGAGAATGTCGTCCTTGGTGATGCGGCCATTGGAGCCTGTGCCAGCAATCTGGCTGAGGTTGAGGCTGTTCTCTTTGGCAATGCGGCGCACCAGCGGTGAAGAGCGCAACTGCCCGTCCGCATTGACGGATACGCTAGTCGGAGCCGATTCACTCGCGGGTGCCACTGGCTTCGCAAGAGGTACTGGCAGATTTGCAACCGACGCACCACTTGCCCCACTACCACCGATCACTGCGACGACAGTATTGACCTGCACCGTGGCACCCACCGGAACCTTGATCTGAGTCAGCACGCCAGCCTCGGGCGATGGAATCTCTGCGTCAACTTTGTCGGTGGAGATTTCAAAGAGCGTCTCGTCTTTTTCAACCCGGTCGCCGACGTTCTTGAGCCACTTGGTGATGGTGCCTTCAAAGATAGATTCACCCATCTGCGGCATCACCACATCAGTTCCGCCAGCGGTTGCATCTATTGAAAGAGCCGCTGCATTCTGCGCAGGCGCGGCAACCACTTCGCCGCTCTCGGCCACCACGGCCACCACGGTATTCACCTGCACTGTGGCACCCACCGGGACCTTGATCTCGATCAGCACACCGGCAGTGGGCGATGGGATTTCGGCATCCACCTTGTCAGTGGAGATTTCAAAGAGCGGCTCGTCTTTTTCAACCGTATCTCCGGCCTTTTTGAGCCACTTGGTAATGGTGCCCTCAAAGATCGACTCGCCCATCTGCGGCATGATTACGTCGGTTGGCATCTATTCCTCTCTCCACGATCCGGGATGCGACAGCGCACCTGGCCCCAGCGGGATTATAAATTGTTGCGCTTGCAGCGGCGAGAGGAAACTCTCGAAACGGTTCTGATATGAGTATTCAGCGCATTGAATATGAGTATTCAGCGCATTGAACTCGCACGATCAGCATTTGAAAAGCGCGACCGAAGCCGCGCCTTTTCAAATCAATCACGCCATACTTGCAACGCCTGTAAATTTCAATCATAGTAATTTGACGCAGTCGTCAAGCCAGGTCAACAGCCTCGCCCCAGGCAGAAAGCACAAATTCACTCAGCGGCTTGCGCGTGCGAGGCGTGGTTTCCAGAGTCAACAGTTGCTCCTGGTGCAGCGCTGAAGGTTCGCCTTGATAACCAAGCGCAATCACAGCACCCATGGCGAAATCCTCTGGAATGACGAGGGATTTGCGGGCTGCTTCATGATCATAGCCAGCCATGCTGTGCGTAGTCATGCCCAGGTCGGCGGCTTGCAGCGTAAGGGTCGCTGCTGCCGCTCCCAGGTCATAGAGCGCATATGCATTCGCCGAGCCATCGTGGCTGAATTTGGTGCTGGACACGCCCAGAATCAGCACTGGCGCAACGCCAGCCCAACTCTGGTTGAATCCCATCAACGTCGCCAGTATCTGCGCGTGTGTTGCAGAGCGGCGCGTGCCCACAATGAAACGCCACGGCTGCTCGTTGTAAGACGAAGCAGACCAGCGAGCGGCTTCGAAGATCTTTCTCAGATCCGCAGCGCTCACATCGCGGTTGGCAAAGGAACGGGAACTCCAGCGATCAAGCACGACAGGCAACACACCCTCAACGGCGGGAGCTTGCTTCAGATGATTGACTTCAACTGCAGATAAAGCCATGAAAGTTCTCTCCTCATCACATACAAATCCATATCTATTGACTCACGCAGGACCGCAAAAGATTCCACTTTGTCTTTGACCGGCTCATAACGCTGTCCAGCTACAATCGAAGTGAGCGATGATTCAGTATCTTTATCTGGGGCGCGTGCGTTACGACGATGGCTTGCGGTTGCAGGCCGAGATGGCCGAGTTGCGCTACCAGGGACGCGTGGAAAATGTGCTGTTGATGCTGGAGCATCCGCCGGTGCTGACGCTGGGGCGCAATGCGGATCGCAGCAACGTGCTGGCTTCCGATGCGTTGCTGGAGCAGCGTGGCATCACAATCCACGAGATCAATCGCGGTGGCGACGTGACCTATCACGGTCCGGGACAACTGGTCGGCTATCCCATCTTTGACCTGCGCAGCCTGCGCAACACGAGCGGCAGCCGCATGGGTCCTGTGGACTTTGTGCGTGGCATGGAAGAGGCTCTGATACGGGTCTGCGCCAACTTTGGCGTGCGTGCTGGCCGCATCCCCAGCCTCACCGGCGTCTGGTGCGGTCTGGCTCAAGGCGATCTTGGTGTTGCGGGCCCCAGCGTTTTGGTTGAGAGTAGCGGCAACGAACGCAAGATCGCCGCCATCGGCATTCATGTCTCGCGCGGCATTACCTCGCATGGCTTCGCCTTCAATGTAACAACCGACCTGAAGGATTTTGCGCTCATCAATCCGTGCGGCATTACGGACCGGCCCGTAACCAGCTTGAAAGATGAAATATCAAATCTGCCAGTCGAGTTGCCAACTCTTGAAGCCGTTGCCGATCAGGCGGCGAGACAGTTTGGCCAGGTCTTCAGCGAACAGGTGCTGGCAGTTGAGAGTCTGGCAGCATTGCGCGATCAAGCCAAGCCAACACCCTCCGCTACGCCGCCGATGCCCGAAGATACTCCGCTGCAAATCCCTCGCGATGTTGAGCGTTTGCTGGGCAAGGGCGACCGTCCGATTCGCGTCTGACTTGCTCAAACACCGCCGCTAACTCTGCTTCTCTCCCACCGCCAGCAGCGTTTGAAACTGCGGTGTCTCCGGCTCTTTGTGCACCACAGAACTACGCACATTCGTAAAGCCAGCCTTCTCCAACATCGCGTCCATCTCCGCCTCGCCAAAGCCCAGCCACTCATCGGCATAAATCTCTCGCGCCTCTTCAAAGCGATGCTTCAGCAGATCGAGAATCACAATGCGGCCACCGGGCTTGAGAATTCTGAAAGCCTCCAGCACGGCGCGTTCGGGATGAAGCGCATGATGCAGCGACTGCGAGAAGAAGACCAGATCGACCGCGCCATCTTCAATAGGAACCTCTTCCATATCGCCCAGCCGATACTCGACATTCTTGACCCCGTGGCGCAACGCCTGATCGCGGCCCACTTCAATCATCTTCGCCGAAGTATCGACGGCGATCACTTTTTTGGCCTGCTGCGCCAGCAACAGAGCAAAGGTTCCCTCGCCCGCGCCCAGGTCGGCAATCACCATGGGCGGCATCAGCCGCAGCAGCGCTTCGGCCGTGCTCTTCCATGATCGGCCCGGAACATAATCGCGTGCTGGCCCCCAACGGCAGGCTCATCATTCATGTTCCGAACGGCGAAGGCCTTTTTTCCGGGCGCATACTCTATGGCGACCTGACGCATGAACAGGCCTTCACCTGCGGCAGTCTGCAACAGTTGGCCGGAGCTACTTCCTTTCGCGTAGTCGCCGTAAAAGAGGATGCTGTCGTTGTGCATGGCCCCATCAGCCTCATCCGTTCTCTGATTTGGCGAGTCGGCAAGTTTCCTCCTGCGATTGCTCATCGCCGCTGAAACGGGCGCAGGATTCGTCGGCACGCCACTCACCCAGAACCTACTTGCCATTCTTGATCGCAACTGAACGCGGCTCTGAAATCGCTGGGGCGTGGAGCGAAAGCGCTATTGTTGGAAGCTGAGAGCCAGCAAGACTGATTTCGCCATCCGATTCCCAGCGTGACGGGCGAACCTACTCTGCCAAGGTTCTTCTGACCTTCCGAAGTGCCCTTTCAAAAAATATGCATATGCTTTTGGGGAGCATTGCCAACAATTTTTCCAAAAATAGAGGTTTTTCATTCTTGTCGAGCCACAGCCAAGGGTGAACTCTCGGCAGAACTGCTTGCGGTGGAAGAACAGGAAAGTCTCTTAATCCTTCCAGCGTCTTGAGGTGCTCTGTTTGTACATATACAAGCGTGTTCTGACAATACCAACTCTCGACATTGGGATTATTCCACACACGGTCACGGATAGCATCGATGGCGACATATCCATTCTGCAAGAATAGTTCGGCCCAATATGACGGCCACTGCTCATTTATGTGTTCCGACCCGGACTGATAGGGAATTGCCGCACCGAACAGGACAACTGGTGCGAGCGAGCAAAGAAATGAAACAAAAGCGCCTGCCACCTCTTTGGGGAGGTGTTCGGCAACCTCAACCGATTGCGCCAAGTCAAAACGATTTGACAACTCCGAAGGAGCCTTCAAGTCCATCAACTTATACCGGCTTGCCAACTGTGCAGAAGAGCTCAAATCTAGTGGCTTGAACCGTTCGACGGGAATCAGTAGCTGCTTTGGAAGGACGTATTGCCCGTCAATTCCAATAATCTCTTCAATGCCATAATCCGACCAGGCTTTCAACCAGGTACCTATGCCACAGCCGACATCAATGACAGATTTTGGTTCAACCATTTCTTTAACGATTTTTACAACTTCGTACGCTGATCTTGTCGATCCGGGGGCTAGTTGATCGTAGAAAAATGAGTTATATGTCTTGGCTAACATTCCATTGCCTCGCTGAATTTCGACAAGTACGATCGCTGGCCATTCCTGTGAGACTGTCGCAATGTACAACTACGCCCAAGCCACCCCTGGCACAACTGCGCACGCCGATAGATATTCCTTACCTGCACCATAGTATACACTCGGTTGTTCTTGGGGTCGCTAATTGCGCTTATTTTCATTATTGATGGTTTTGCGCTCACCCATAACCTACTTGCCATTCTTGATCGCCCATGAAGGCACCCAGGAAGAGGCCGGAGAGCCTTGCCGCCCCCCCAAAAAAATCCTGAGTGAGAGTGGTATTCTCTATGGGTTAGGAGAAAGCATCACTTATGGCTACGCCAATCCTCGAAATCGCAAATACGGAATACAAGGTCGCTGACCTGTCACTGGCCGACTGGGGCCGCAAAGAGATCACCATCGCCGAGCACGAGATGCCCGGCCTGGTCTCGATCCGCAACAAGTACGCAACCGCCAAGCCGCTGGCTGGCGTGCGCATCACCGGCTCGCTGCACATGACCATTCAGACCGCCGTGCTGATTGAGACGCTGACCAGCCTGGGTGCCGATGTGCGCTGGGCAAGCTGCAATATCTTCTCCACGCAAGACCACGCTGCATCGGCGATTGCTGCGGCTGGCGTTCCGGTCTTTGCCTGGAAGGGTGAGTCGCTCGAAGATTACTGGTGGTGCACGTATCAGGCGCTCAACCACAAGGGCGGCAAAGGGCCAGAGATGGTGGTGGATGACGGCGGCGATGTTACTCTGCTGATCCACAAGGGCTATGAGTTGGAGAACGGCGATAAGTGGGTCGATGGTCCCGCTGAGAGCCATGAAGAACAAGTCATCAAGGATTTGCTGAAGAAGGTTTACGCGGAAGATCCGCAGCACTGGCACAAGGTTGTCAAGGATTGGCGAGGCGTTTCAGAAGAAACAACCACTGGCGTGCATCGCCTCTACAAGATGTTGGAGCAGGGGAAGTTGCTGGTTCCGGCCATCAACGTGAATGATTCGGTAACCAAGTCAAAGTTTGATAACTTGTACGGTTGTAGGGAGTCACTGGCCGACGGGATCAAGAGAGCCACTGACGTGATGGTTGCGGGTAAGGTTGCCGTCATCTGCGGTTATGGCGATGTGGGCAAGGGTTGCGCACACTCGCTGCGCGGTATGGGCGCTCGCTGCATCATCACCGAGATTGACCCAATCAACGCTCTGCAAGCCGCCATGGAAGGCTTCGAAGTGACCACCATCGAAGATACCCTGGGCCGTGGCGACATCTACGTCACCACTACCGGCAACGTGGACATCATCACGCTCGACCACATGAAGCGGATGAAGGATCAGGCGATTGTATGTAACATCGGCCACTTTGACAACGAGATTCATATGGACCCGCTGAACCGCGAACCCGGCGTGAAGAAACTGAACATCAAACCGCAGGTGGACTTCTACACTTTCCCCGATGGCCACGGCATCTTCATTCTCGCCGAAGGCCGCCTGGTTAACTTAGGCTGCGCCACTGGGCATCCCAGCTTCGTCATGAGCAACAGCTTTGCCAACCAGACGCTGGCGCAACTTGACCTGTGGGCGAACAAGGACAGTTACAAGGTCGGCGTTTATGTGCTGCCCAAAAAGCTGGATGAAGAAGTAGCCCGCCTGCATCTCGAAAAGATCGGCGTGAAATTGACGACGCTCTCAAAGAAGCAAGCTGACTATCTCGGCGTGCCGGTCGAAGGCCCGTACAAGGCGGAGAATTACCGGTACTGAGCACTCTGCGGTACGGCAGCCACCTGCGGTGGGGCAAACGCTCGCTCTTCGCTCGCAATAATTCTGTGGTTTCCCAGGTCTCGATAATTGAGATTCGGGGAAAGCATCAAAGATTGCTTGCACTTTTTCTTGCGGCGCAGCATAAACGGAGGTAAGATTGTCTTACTATGCAGACTAGGGTTTCCACCAAAGGTCAAGTCGTGCTGCCAGGACCGCTTCGCCGCAAGCTGGACATTCGTAATGGCGATCCTCTCGATGTGACGATCGATAAGGGGCGCATTGTGCTTACGCCGCATAGAAAGAAAACCTGTGAGGCGAAAATCATTGAAGACCCAATTACCGGCTTGCCGGTCATTGATGTCGGACCCGATGCGCCAGTTCTCACCAGCAAGATGGTACGTGAGTTGCTGGTTGATTTCCCATGAGATATCTTCTTGATGTCAACGCGCTTATCGCATACGGCTTCAGGGTGCATGACTGTCATGAGCGCACCAGTGCATGGATTTGCTCTCGAAAGGGTGATCGGTTTCTGACTTGTTCCATCACGGAACTGGGATTCGTTCGAGTTTTGGGGAATGTCCGCGCCTACGGCATGGACGTTGCCCGCGCAAGAACCCTGTTGATTGATCTGAAAGCGTGGAGAGAGTTGCCGCTTGAATTTATTTCGGATGGGAATGATATTTCTCTCCTGCCGACCTGGGCCAAGAGTTCTTCGCAAACGACTGACGGACACCTGTTGCAACTGGCGAATGCCCAGGAAGCGGTTTTGGCCACGTTGGACGAGGGCATTCCGGGCGCGTATCTGATTCCTCAGAGATTGGAAAGTGAATAGGGATCAGTTGATTGTGGCGTGTTGAACGATTGTGGTTTCCCAGGTCCCCGAATCGAGACTTGGGATGCACGAATGACTGATGCTGAAGGAGTCACAGAGTAAGCCTCAGTTTGGAAAGGGCACGGCTTTGGCCCCCGATGGACGTTTTGTACGGATTGAATGGCATTTATGAGATGGCCTCTAGCATCTCATCAAGTTCTTCAAGGAATTTCGCATGAAATCGCAACGCAGTTTTTCTTTCGAGTTATTTCCGCCCCGCACGACAGAGGGCGTAGCCAAGTTACCCGCAGTGATCGACCAGTTAGCTGCTGTTCAACCTAACTACTTCTCAGTTACTTATGGCGCGGGTGGCAGTGCCCAGAACGGCACCTATGAAACGCTGCTCACCGTGGTCAAGCAGACGGGCGTGGAGACTGCGCCGCATCTAACCTGTGTTGGTTCCACCCGCGCCCACATTGCCGATCTGTTGCAGCGTTATCGCGATGCAGGCGTCACGCGCATTGTCGCGTTGCGTGGAGATTTGCCCGTAACGGACCCCAATCCATCGGCCCAAGGCGATTTTCATTATGCCAATGAGTTAGTCAGCTTTATCCGCGAGACACAGGGCGACGCATTCAAAATTGAAGTGGCCGCCTACCCGGAGATGCACCCGCAGGCACCCAACCCCAGCGTAGATTTTGAAAACTTTCGCCGCAAGGTCGAGGCGGGCGCGGATGGAGCATTGACACAGCTCTTCTATAACGCCGATTCATATTTTGACTTTATCGAACGCTGTGCCAAGGCAGGCATCACCATCCCGGTCATGCCGGGAATCATGCCTATCACTGGCTTTGCGAACACATTGCGCTTCTGCAACAGTTGCGGCGCTGATCTGCCTCGCTGGGTGCGCCTGCGGCTTGAGGAATTACAAGACAACAAACCCGCGCTGCTCGATTTTGGCCTCGAAGTAGTTACTCGCCTCTGCGAAACACTGCTGCGCAACGGTGCGCCGGGGCTGCATTTTTATACAGTGAATCAAGCGGAGCCGACGCTGCGCCTGTGGAAGAATCTAGCGCTGCCTGCATAAACAAATCCCCAGCCGAGGCCGGGGATTTGTTTTATGCAGGCAGTTGTAAATCCGTTATCAAACTACCGCTTCTTCTTGAACTTGTACTCGACCCCTACAGAGATCGCGAAGTTGACATCGGTCTGATGAATCTTTGGCGCGTAGTCGGTGCCGTAGTGAGTCATCACCGCGTCTGGCGTGATGCGGAAGACCCAGCGCGCCGAGCGGTTCAGATCAATATGGCCGCCTACGATGGCCGCTGGAGCGACCTGGTCATGGTAGAAATCGACCGATGAAGGCGGATTGCCACGCAAATCCTGCTGGAATTTTCCGTATGCGCCGCCCACAAGTACGTGGGCAATCAGCGCACCGTGCTTGTTGTGCGGGCCGAGCCATTCCGGGCCAGCGGCAAAGAGGTATTGAGCGACAAAAGGCCCCTTGATGCTGAGCGTGTTGGGAGCTGCGCCGCTGGTGCCCACATAGCCACGACCTGAGCCTTCAAAGGCCCAGTGCTTGGTGAGCCAGTAGGAGCCGCTCAGGTCGAGTCCGCCCAGGTTGGAGCCTTGCAGCAGGTTCGGACCGGCCTTCATGTGGTCATAGGCCATGCCCAACGAAATGTCATAGCGGTTGTCGTAGCGCACACCGGCCAGCGGATCGGAGGCAATGTAGGTTCCATTGCCTGCGGTCGGTGCGGCAGTGCTCTGAGCCTGAACGCTGGTTCCGGCAGAGAGAGCTAGAGCGGTTACGGCGATAAAAGAGGCAGAAAATCTTACGAGTAGACGCATCACCATCCAGCTTACAGGACTGCGCCGACAAGGGACAACGTGGGGCAGCCGGGTTTTGTTCGTTTACGGAGTACATTGCTCAGCCCAACGCGCCCAGATCAGGTAGCGCAGGGACTTCAATGTTTCGACGGATGCGGCCCCACGAAGGTAAGCCGATGACTCGGGCGAAAGCGGCGGAGCAGCGTGGGTGCGCCACTGAATCGGCAACCGATCGAAGATCAAGCCGGCACGCGGCAGATGGCTGGGGGCAGAGATCACCTCGGCAGAGGTCCAGCCATGTTCCTTCATGATGCGTACGGAATAGCAGGCGTTCTGGATGGTATCGCGTGCGTTTGGCTCGATGGAGATGGCCGACGCGGGGATGCCCAACGCCTCAGCGGAGCGGGCCATCACACGCGCTTCCACATACTCGTTGGCCACTGCGCCTCCGGTTAGAATCAGCCGGGGAGCGACGCCGCGCTCGTACTCGCGTACAGCCTCGGTGAGACGCGACAACTGGTCGGGAGTCGGATTGCCGTCATCGTCTGCGTTCGTGCCTAGCACGATAATCGCGTCAAAACGTGTGAGTGAGGTATTTGCAGTTGGCGCAAGAAAGCGAGCAATTGTGGCCCAGGTCAGCAAAGCGACAAAGACCACAATGGCCGCAAGGGTCACGCGTCCTCGCCAGCCCATGTGCCGCGTCCGCACCACGGAGTGCCGTGGCCGCGGGCGACGCACAGGAGTCTGTTTTCGCAAGGAGTGGGGTCGTTCAGGATGGGTCACTGCGAATTGCCTCCAGCCTTCACTTTAACGCGAAGGCCGGTGCTTGTGAGAAGGCATCAAAACGAACTTGAGTCTTGGATCCCTTCGGGACGTATTCCCCACCGCTTGCGGCGGGGTTGTTCATCTAGACATTTCGGGCATGATAGCCCCGATCACAGTTCATGACCTGTGAAAAAGTTGCAATGGTCAGCGCCGTCCCGCAATTGTCTTCAGGTTAGTTCCGTTTTTTTTTGAGGCGCGCCGTGCGGCAATGGCGTGCATCTCCTTACCCATGCTGGACTGATTGATGCCGAGTTGAATCGCCAGGTTAATGAGGTTGCCAGTGCACCAGTAGAGCGCCAAACCCGATGCAAAGTGCATCAACGTGAAGCCCATGATGGCTGGCATCATGAAGGCCATCATACGGCGCTGTGCGGGATCCATGCCGGGAGACGGCGTGATGAGCTGAGTGACCAACATGCTGACGACGATGATTCCAGGCAGAATGTACCAGGGATCAGAGACCGAAAGATCGGTAAGCCAGAACCAGTGAGCCTGCCGCAATTCGACCGCGTTGTAGAGCACCCGATAGTAAGCGAAGAAGAGCGGCATCTGAATGAGCATGGGCAGACAACTGCCATACATATTCACGCCCTCGGTCTGATAGAGCTTCATCATCTCCGCGTTCAGTTCGGCTTTCTTGGGGTCAGTGGCCTTGAGGTGCGCATAACGCTGTTTGAGCGCGTCCACCTTGGGTTGAATGCGCATCATCTTCATGGACGACTTCATCATCATGTAACGCGTGGGCAGCATGAGAATGTTGAAGATCGCAGTAACGATGATGATGGCCCAGCCCCAGGTATATGCGCCAGCGCCGAGAAAGCCGTGCAGAAAACGCAGGGCAAGATAGAGTGGCGTGGCAATGAGGCCCCAGAATCCATAGTTGATGAGCGGTTGTAGCGTTGGGCCGTTCGCCCTGCCGTCTGCGCCCAAGGCGTGAATCGTCTTGAGCACATCCAACTGCTTGGGACCGGCATAGAGACGCACGCGGGTTGTGCCGCTGACGTCGCCAACCGCAAGTCCAAGCACGTCGGCCATCTTCTTCTGGCTGTTCGAGTCGCTCGAATCGCCAGCAAGCTCAATGGCATTGTGAATTGTAACCACGCTGGTGCGTGCTGGCGGATCGGGCAAAAATGCTGCGGTGAAGTAAAGATCAGTGATGGCCGCATACTCGTACGGCTGATTCAGAGTGTTGTTGCCGCTCACACTTTTTGGTTTGGCGGTATCCTGCTTGCCGTCTACAGACCACACAAACAGCGACGATGCCGATGTGGGCACCTGAGACTTGCCAATGCCAGCGGGAAGGAACTCATCCATATCGCCCAGGCCAGCGGGCCACTGCACCAGAGCGCGAACCGGCCAGCCACTGCGCGTGACCGCAGTCTCGACGGTGACCACATAGCTCTCATCAAAGCGAATCGTCTTGACTACATCCAGGCCGCTCGCCGCGTAGTGAAAGGTAAGCGCGCTGGTCTGCGGCACGTAAGCATGGCCGGTAGCCGAGGGCTGCACCCCAGTGGCAGTCACTTGATAGAGCGCCTGATTCAATTGCGTGGTGAGGGCTGGCTCATAGGTAAAAAGCGAAAGCGGCTGCCCAAAGCGGGCCGCTGCCTGCGGTTGCACCATATCCAGCGGCTTGCCAACACTGTCGTTGTACTTCTTCAGAATCCAGTGCTTGACCTGCGCGCCGCGATTGGTGAAAACAATCTTGTACTGATCGTTTTCTATCGTAGTGTCAGTCTCAACCGATGCCGCCACTTGCGGTGTGGCCGAGTTTGTCTGTGACAAAACTCCCTGCGAAGAAGCTGCCTGGGCTGGAGCCAACGTTGACTGAGGAGTCTGCTGTTGTACCTGCTGCTGAGTTTGCTGCTGGGTCGGCGCGGGTTGCGTTGGCTGCGGCTTCACAAAATACTGGTAGCCAAGAAGCACAACCAGAGCCAGCGCGGTAAAGCCCAGCATGGAGCGCATATCGCCGCCACCGCCGCCACTTCCGCCGGGGCCTTGCGTTTGAAGATTGGGATTGCTGAATTCTGCCAAAGGATACTTCCTATCGTGAAAGGCCTGATCTCAGGCGCTGGGAGCGGCATGCCCGGAGGCCGCCGCTTCTTCTATGGTAATGGTTCGTGGGGAAAAGGTCTTGTGGATGCGTGAAAATGCTTGGCTGGGGGCACCTGATCTAGTCCGCCGCGACCAAATGGATTGCAGCGCAACAACCTCCACAGTGCCAGCAAGCTGCCCCGTAGTGGCCCATGCGTGGCAATCGCAATCGAAGCATACTCTGAGCAAGTAGGCACATAGCGGCAGCCGTTGCCCCGATTCAGCGAGTGCAGCGCGGGCGAAAGCCAACGGCGATAGAAGACGAGCGTGGCAAGCAGAATGCGGGTCATGGCACCTGCTGTGCGGCCACTTGCGGCGCGACTGGATGATTCATGCGAGCTGCCTCCGAGCCAGCCTGCTGAAGGATACGCACAATCTCCGCCTCAAGTTTCGAGAATTCGATCGTAAGCACGGAGCGGCGAGGATGCAGAATTAGATCGCAACCTGCTGGCAACTGATTTACATGGCGTCGCAATGCTTCACGCATACGGCGCTTCAGGCGGTTGCGCTCATGCGCCTTGCCCATCACCTTACCTGCCGTGAGTCCCACGCGCGGAGCGGCTGGCAACGCAGCGCCAGCGTATGCAGGCAGTTGCGGAGCCAGAAACCAGCTCATGGAGGCCGATTGACGCTTGCGGCTGGCCGCATAAGCTCTTTGATAATCGGCATGTTTGCGCAGGCGCGACCCCGCCATCGACAGAAGCGAATTCTGGCGTGGAGGCTTGGAGCCGGACTGAGACCGGAATGAGGACGGACCCAGGGCTTGATCGGAGGCAGGCTTGGGAGGGGTGCTCATGGCTTTGCCGAGTTCAGTTTTGGCCGAAATCGCTGCACTTGGCGCAATTCCAGCTCAAAAGGAACGGCGGGCAGGGTTAGTCGCGGAATCCGGCGCTGACGGCAACGCGCTTGCGGCCAATGGCGCGGCGACGGCTCAGTACGGCTGCGCCACTCTTGGTCTTCATGCGTGCTCGAAAACCGTGAGTCTTCACGCGCTTGCGGCGATTCGGTTGGAATGTGCGCTTGGGCATAAATATGCTCCTGTTTCTTTCAAGAAATTCTGCGCCTTGACGGCAAGATTCAAGTGTATCGCAGGTTGCGCCAGGAATCCAGTCCCGAGCAGAGAAACCCAATGAATTGTCTCGCGCGTCTTGATTGCGTGTTGATAGACGAGCCCCGCTTTTACACACGCTGACGATAAAAAACAGGTATCGAGAGACAAAAACTATCTGTAACTCTGGTAACAAAAACATCAACATTCACGTAACAAATACGAGGAGTTTCACCAGCAATGGTGCAACCTGTTACAGACGATACAAAGTTATGTGAAAGGGGCATTGCAACGGGCCTTAAATGTGCTACTATCGGGACCGTTCAAGAAAGTTTTCCAGCGTCTCACGGAAATCGTTTTATCCCAGCTCCCGGATTCGAAAGTCAGGGGGCAGATCAGCGGCAAACAGGCAATCCGTAATTGAGTGGCCGGACACGAAGCAGAGAGCTTTGCGCCAGCGCGGAGCCGTTGCCCAAGCGACAGGGATGAACCGACAGGCAGTTTCCAGCGACGCAGGCAAGGATTGGCCCAATGGCATTTGCAATTTCGCCCGCTACATCTCTCAACCCCTGGATGCAAATTCTCTCGGCACTCGAGAAGAAGGTGATCCGTCAATCCTTCGAGACCTGGCTCAAGCCCACGCGCTACAGCCACTCCACGGGCCGGACGCTCTACGTTCGCGTGCCCTCGCCGGAGTTTCAACACATTGGCGACAAGTATGGCGATCTGATTCAGGAAGCGATTGACCTGCAATCACTCGAATTTGATGACGTGAGCTTTGTGACTGCCGAGGAAGATCCGTCGATTCCGCCGCAGCGTCGTGATGGTGGCTTTGGTCCTGTGCCTGCGCATGCGCCCACGGCACCGCCTCCAACGCCCACGCGCTCACCTGAGCAGGCACGCTTTGACTGGTCTACGGCAGCTCAACTCAACCCGCGCTACACCTTCGATGCTTTCGTTATCGGCAATGGCAACCAGTTTGCCCGCGCCGCCTCGCTGGCCGTCGCCGAGCGACCCTCAAAGGCATACAACCCGCTCTTCCTTTATGGCGGTGTTGGCATGGGCAAGACGCATTTGATGCACGCCATTGGCCACGAAGTCAAGCGCCGCACGCCCTCAGCCAGCATCTGCTACGTCTCGGCAGAAAAGTTTACCAATGAGATGATCACCTCGTTGCGCAACGATCGCATGACCAGCTTCCGCGACCGCTTCCGCACCGTCGATGTGCTGCTCATCGACGACATTCAGTTCATCGCACAGAAAGAACGCACGCAGGAAGAGTTCTTCCACACCTTCAACGCGCTGCACGAGAGCATGAAGCAGATTGTCATCGCCTCGGATCGTCCGCCCAAAGAGTTGGCCGAGATTGAAGATCGCCTGCGTTCGCGCTTTGAGTGGGGCTTGATCGCCGACATTCAGCCGCCTGATCTGGAGACCAAGGTCGCCATTCTGCAGAAGAAGGCAGAGAGCGAGCAGGTGCAGTTGCCTATTGACGTGGCGATGTTTGTTGCCTCGAATGTGCGTACCAACGTGCGCGAACTGGAAGGCGCCATGACGCGGCTCATCGCCTGGTGCCAGATGAACAGGGTGGAGATCACGCTGGCGTCGACGCAGCAGTGCCTCAAACAGTTCATTGACATGCAGGTGCGCAAGGTCACCATCGAGTCGATTCAACGCGCTGTTGCTGAGCAGTTCGGAATGCGCGTGATTGATCTAAAGCAGAAAAACAACTCGCGTAACGTGGTGGTGCCGCGGCAAATTGCAATGTATCTGGCCAAGCAGTTGACGGATGCCAGCCTGCCAGAAATTGGCCGCCAGTTCGGCAACAAGCACCACACCACCGTGATGCACTCGATCAGCAAGATCGACGAACAGCGTCGCGCAGACAAAGATCTGCACCGGATGCTCAACAAACTGCAAGAGCAACTCAACGGTTAGTACGGCACATATCAGCGAGTCAGCAAGTCGGCGAAAAATTCGACAGGCTGGTTTGCTGACTCGCTTGTCACCACAATGATGACTCACCCGCTTTCGCTATCGTTCGGTTATCGCGGACGTATCGCGCCCTCGCCCACAGGCTATCTTCACATTGGCCATGCACGCACCTTCTGGGTGGCTGCGGAGCGAGCACGCAGGGCTAGCGGAACGCTGGTAATGCGCATTGAAGATCTGGACCCGGACCGCAGCCGCGCTGACTATGCCCGGGCCGCCCTCGATGACCTTGACTGGCTTGGCATTCGCTGGCAAGAAGGTCCATCCATCAACAATCCAAATCGGAGCGGACCCTATGCGCCCTACGCGCAAAGCCATCGCCAATCCGTTTATTTGGCCGCTTGGCGCGCGCTGCTCGATGGCGACCACATCTACCCTTGCCGCTGCTCGCGCAAGGACCTTGAGGCGGCTCTGAGCGCACCGCATGAAGGCAGCCGCACGGCGGACCCACTGGACGATGAGCCAGTCTATCCAGGTACGTGCAGATCGAGCCAAGCTGCAATCCAGACCGACTCGCCCAACGGCGTCAACTGGCGCTTTCGCGTTCCCGACGGTGAGGCCATCGAGTTCGAAGACGGCAACCTAGGCCATCAATGCTTCATAGCGGGCCGAGACTTTGGCGACTTCGTCGTCTGGCGGCGTGACGGCGTGCCCAGTTATCAACTGGCCTGTGTTGCTGATGACTCGGCAATGCGCATTACTGAAGTGGTGCGCGGCGAAGACCTGCTCAAATCCACCGCCCGCCAAATCCTGCTCAACCGCGCCCTCGGCTATCGCAATCCAGATTGGTTTCATTGCTGCTTGGTTGTTGACGCATACGGCCATCGCCTCGCCAAACGCTACGATGCTTTGAGCATCCGCATCCTGCGCCAGCGCGGAATATCGCCCGAGCAAATCCTTAAAGACGATCTGCCAGCGGGGGAGTAACTACTTGTTAACCTCCTCCCGCTGGCGTTGCCATTTACCGATGCCGAATAAATGTTCCGTTATGCAACTCGGCAGTGGCCTGACGCAGTTCCTCTTGCGTATTCATCACAATCGGACCATACCACGCTACTGGTTCCTCAAGCGGCTTGCCTGAGACCAGTAAAAACCGTATCCCTTCCGGCCCAGCCTGCACCACAATCTCATCGCCGCGATCAAACAGCACCAGGGAATGATTCTGCGCATCGTAGATCGGCACGGCATTCGGGTCCGCAGCAGACTCGGTCAGCACAGCCTGCGGGTCAGACGCATCGCGAAAACTGCCCGATCCAGCAAAGACATACGCAAATGCGTTGCGCGTCGTCTCTACCTGAATGCGCTTGCGCTTTCCCGGCGGCACAGATAGATCAACGTAACGCGCGGCCGCATTGCGTGCATCGGTCGCAAGTCCCTCCACCGGCCCCGTCTTGCCCCAGAATTCGCCGCTGATAATGCGTGCGTGTGTGCCATCATCGTCCGTCACTTCAGGAATCGCGCTGGCCGGAATGTCCTGATAGCGCGGGTCCGTCATCTTGAGCGATGCAGGCAAGTTGGCCCATAACTGAAAGCCGTGCATGCGGCCCTGCGCGTCGCCCTTGGGCATTTCCTGGTGCAGAATCCCGCTGCCCGCAGTCATCCATTGCACATCGCCAGCCGTCATGCGGCCCGTGTTGCCCAGGCTATCGCCGTGCGCCACTTCGCCAGCCAGCACGTAGGTGATCGTCTCGATCCCCCGATGCGGATGCCACGGAAATCCGGCAAGATAATCCTTCGGATTGTCGCTGCGAAAATCATCCAGCAACAAAAACGGATCAAACTCCGCAGTTTTTCCAAAACCAAACGCACGCTGCAACTTAACCCCAGCCCCTTCAATGGTTGCCTTAGTAGTAAACATCTCTTTTACCGCGCGAAGCGACATTGTGATCCTCCATTGTCTTGCATCAGGTTCGATTCACCAGCGTGAATTTAGATGCAACCGTCCTTTGCGATGTTTTTCTGCACAAAAAATAGAGGCCTCAGAATCTTCTGAGGCCTCTATCGTCCAATCACCTAGTTGATGTTATGCAGGTCAAGCTGGTGGTTCACTTGATCGAACCCCGCATCACTCTGGCGTGATCCTAATTGTCGATGGCCAGAACGTCGTAGTTATCGTTGATGGAAACCTTCTTCACTGTTCCCGGCAGCTTCGAGAGCGGAAAAGTCCGTTCAAATGTCGACGATCCGATGATCGGGATCGTGCCCAGCCGCGCAACCTTGCCATCGTTGAACTCCAGGTAAATTGGCACCAGCATCTTGAATTTCTCCGAGACTCCCGACTGGGTCAGCTTGACATGCAGGCTGAACGCATCGCCGCTCTGCGTCACCTGGCCCTCGAAGTGATAAGTCGGCAACTCAGTGCCATACACATATTCATTGAAGAACCAATCCATCTTCTGGTTTCCATCAAGGTCCATGGGCTTGCTCATGTGTTTTTCCACGGCGGCCTTGAAGTCTTCCGTGGTGGCGGCCTGAATCCGGTGGCTCTCCACAAAATCCTGCATGGTGGCTTTGAACCGGTCATCCCCATCCTTGGACGACCACATCATCATGCGGACCATGTGCAGGATATAGGCACCCTTGGGATAGACCAGATTCTGGTAGATGTCCCATCCTGACTTGGGTGAGCTGAGACGCCGACCCATCGTGACCGGGCCAACATCATTGGGGCGGATGCCGAAGGAAGTCTTTTCCGTAATCAATTTGTGCTGCAGCTTCCAGAACTCCATGAACTGGTCGTTCTGCTGCGTGGCCTGCAGGTAGATGGATGCCGATTCATCCGCGAAGCCTTCGCGCATCCACTCGTCGCGATAACTGCGCATCGCGACCGTGTGTCCCCACCACTGGTGCGCGACTTCGTGGGGTGTGACCCTGTTGATGTACATATTGAAGAGAGCGGCTTGATCCGGCTTCATATGCCAGTTAATTAGATTTTGCCGCTGCGTGCCGTCCATGAATGCGCAGTTGGGCAGGTAGACCAGCATCGGCCAGCTCTGGCCGTAGCTACAGGTCGCTTGCTGCGTCAGAGCGATGTGGGGGAAGGAGAGTGGGCCGAAGAAGTTGGTGTACACCTGCGCGGCGGCCACGCCTTGGCCGAGCACGGTTGGCAGCATGGCCGTGGTATTCAACGTCCCCACCCCTTGACCGTAATCAGCTATTTTTTTCATATCATAGCTAGGCATCTTGTTGGCGTAGCCGTCCACGGTAAAATCTCCTCCCTTGGGGAGGTTGAATTTCGTTTCCTTGCTCAAAAAGTCGCCGAAGGCGAAGCCCACGACTGTCAGCGGCACATCGTTCTTCCACTCTGTGGTGGTAATGCCACCGTCGGTCTTCTCACTCACTTTGGTTCCGGTGGCGATCAACTGCAACTCTTTGGGCGTATGAAAGAGCATCCGATACGAAGCGTAATCCCCCAGGCCTTGGCCGGAGTTGGGATACCAGTTTTCACGGGCTGTCGGATAATAGTTTCCCTGACCCTCGTTGATGATCACGTCCTTGCCGCTATAGGTAATCTTTACCGTCGCCGTCTCGCTCTTTTTGAGCGGCGCGGACAGCACCACGCCGAAGTCAGGGATTTCGTTTTTGTCTTCCTGCACAAAATCCAGCGCTTCGCCTTTCTCTGTTTCCACTTTGCTTACGCGCAGAGAGGGATAAAGGTCGAGCGGAATCACTGCCACGCCATCCTGATCCGCGCGAAGCACCACCGTAGCAAGGCTGGAGAGAAATCCACTTTTCTCGATGGAGACATCAAGGTTTTCGCTCACAATACTGTAGGAAGCGTTATGCTCGTTGCCGCTGGCCGTGCCGTTGGCGTATTCGGCGGCGCGGTGAAACGCCAGCGGAAAGGTCATGGTCTCATAGGTCCCACTCCAATTCTCGAGCGCCACCTCTTCCGGCGCCAGTCCCGCCACTCCCTGCGGATCGAGAATGAAAAACATACGGCCGCTTTTCTTTCCGTGGACGGCAGCATAAAAAAATCCACCGGGGGCCGGACTCAGCACGTCCTGCAGCAGACGCAGATCAAGACTCCCGTCAATCTTCCGGTAATAGTATGTTTCCCCCTGACCGCCCATGTAATTCCCTGCGGTATGGTGCCGCAGAAAGCCGCGGGACTCATCAGCCGCCTTGGTGTACTCAGAGTTCGGCGCGACCTCGCCCTTCGATGCCTTGTGCAGTTCCGTCGCGGTTCCATCGGTAAAGCGCAGCACCACCTGATCGAAATCCTCGTCGAACTCTTCGGTGTGCGCGGTAAGGCTCAGATTGTGGCGTTCCTGAATGGAGGGCGGCGTAATGTGCAAATGGCCTTCGCCCTTGAAAACCGCGCCCGTCACCTTGTCGTTCACCCTGCCATAGAAGGCAAAGCTCCCGCTGCTGAAGGAGAAGGTGGCCGCATCGCGGCGCAGTTCCAGATTATTGACCGTGATGACGTCGTCCCCCGGTGTCAGGCCTCGCAATTGCTGATAGATGGCGTTGCTGTTGGCAGAATACTGAGCCTGCAGAGTTCCACAGCAAGGAACAAGAATAAGGACAGAAAACAACCAAAACGTACGACGAAGAAGTGACAAAGCGTTGGATCCTTCCGAAAAATAGATGCGCCACCACTATAGATGATTAGAGGGGGCAGTGTCGCACAGTACTCTCTTCCAACACCAGACGAGAAGAAGGTGTTATTACTCTATGTTTGTTGTCAAATTGAAATCACGACACGGTTAGCGGCACACAGTGGTAAACGCCTATTAGGTAAGTTATTGAATTATATGGAGCCGAAGATCGGAGTCGAACCGACGACCTGCTGATTACGAATCAGAATTCTAACACCTTGCATTGTGCCGCATTCAAATGCAGTGCCGGTATTAAGATGTTTGTTTGCAATAGATACAAGGAGTGTGTCGATTGCAATGTGCCGCAGGAATCTGGATCGAAATACGGAACGAACAGCCATCATAACAGCCATTAGACCGGCCAGCTCACTTTACGAAAGAGTCAGCCTGATGTTCGCCAAATCACGAAGCCCCAGCCGGATCTCCACAGTTTTCGGATGACTTCCGCACGAAGCGAAATCCCCATTACGGTGATAGGGAAACGCAGGTGAAACTTGGCGTAGGTAGGCAGCGATGATCTGGAGGGCTTCGGCGATGGCTTTGTTGAGAGTGCCTGTTGAGCGGGTCTTGGCAGAGCTAGGGATTTGCTGGATATTCGCCCCTTAGGCATGATTCTCCTTTGTTGCAATAGTCGGCTCGCTCGGTCATCAGATGGAAAACTGCTAGAGTTCGACACGGCTTTTCGTGCTGTGCGCCAGGAACTGCGCTAAGCAGAGATGCCTGATGAAAAGTGTAATACGAGTGGCGTCCACACGTAGGATCAACCCACAATCGGTTCTGGATGGTCGGCGCGGGCGTACTTTCGCAGGTCAGCCATCGGAATCAGAACACGTCCACCAATTCTTCTTGTCGGCAGGCGCCGAGTCGCCACCAGATAGTCCAATGCCCGCTGGCTAATGGAGAGAACCTGCGCAGCATCCCGCCGACTCAGGAGCAACTTCTCTTCGGCGCGAATTTCAGGTTTCTTGTCGGCATTTGACTGAGAACGCAGAGACGATTCCATAATTAGCCTTTCACCTTTCCTACTTGTTGAGTTGCACTCGATTTACGTCCGGCCTCACCGAACGCGCCAACCATACAGCTTGCCGTCGTCAGCCTTGGGGTAGCAGACCCCGGATTCCAGCTTCCAGCCGGGCCGGTCGCAGGCGGTCAAATGCTCCAGATCGCCAGCTTTCCAAAGTTCATATGCCCGTAAACCATCTACGGACTGCGCCCACGACGCCGCAAGATGACCCTCGACACCAGCATTGAACCCGCGGGCGCGCCCGTGATCGAACCCGAGCCAATACCCAAGAACGAACATGACGGCGAAAACAAACACCCCAGCCGTGGACGCAATGGTGCTCCATTTCAACAGATCGCGCCGGCCCTTCCTTGCAGCCACGGACTCAGCGGCACCGACCACGGCATCGGTCAAAGACACCTGCAAACGGACCCTCGAAGACTCAGCCTCAGCTGCGGCGGCCGACTGAATTTTCTCCAGGATGCCCTGCACGGTTACATTGATCTTTTGCGGTACTGCCTCGTACAGGTCGCCATACCAGCCCAGCACGA
>Ga0182030_10005833_pt1 | contig 26075 bp, 27 predicted proteins | sample 812S3MmetaG_FD_121299 | JGI IMG/M metagenome (GOLD analysis project Ga0182030, IMG submission 121299) | Permafrost microbial communities from Stordalen Mire, Sweden - 812S3M metaG (Illumina Assembly) | ecosystem: Environmental > Terrestrial > Soil > Wetlands > Permafrost | place: Sweden...
AGCACAAACAAAGGCATGGAGGAGGCATCGGAGTATGAGCGATTTAAAAATGAGAGAATTCAAGGAACGCCTGGAGTGTTTTCACCTGAGCCGCCAAGTGATGGGCAGCCATGTTCCGTTGGACAATATACGACTGGAACTGACTCCCACCCGTTTCTATCTGCTTCCCTATCACCATTTGGAACTCGCCGAGTTCGTGTCCACCCACGATAGCGATACGATTGCGCTTTCATTCGTCAATCACAAGGTGCGGATTACCGGGCGGAATCTGCGAAACTTGGCTGTGGCCTTTCAGCAACGCGCCGTCGAGTGGGTTATGCCCGTGCCGGAAAAGTACGCGGAAGCGTGGGAACGCGCACAGGGCTTGATTCAGTCAATCGAAATAGAAAAGCCGGAGGATTTATGCTCAATGAAAACGAACAGTTAACCAAACCGCAAACGCCGTCACGCCCCGGTCAGACGAATGGCGCGGAAACGAAAACATTGATCGAGAAAAAGGGATTCAAACGCGCCGAGGCTGCAATTTATTTAGGTGTGACCGCCGTAACCATTGACCGATTACGGAAGCGAGGTCTGCTCCATCCTTCCCGCGCTTTACGCCACCCGATCTATTCCAGAGATGATCTTGACCGATTTCTTCGAGAGACCTCTGAGCCAATTGAATAAATTATTGCGACTCGTGTTTATTTGTGTGGCTGCTTTCGTTTTGTGCCGGAATTTTGATGCGAAGTTCATTTAACGCCTCTGCTGGAATTCTCACCGAAAGCTCATCAGCCAAAGCCTCACGATCTTTTAACTCCAATTTAAGAACCTCGCGGCCCATTGCTTGCTTGGCCACTTCGAGGAATTTTTCGACGGGTAAAATCCCCGTTTCCTCGTTAAGTTGTCCCCAAAAAACCTCCAGCGGATTTTCTGAAGCCCACCATGGAAACTTGTATTTCGCTTTGGCATTGGCAATAGCACGTCTTTCATCGCTATTGACAAGTAAAGGCTCGCTTTGGATCAAAGCTGGCTTCTCAACAGTTTCCGCAGGCTGGTCAAAATTTACGCGTTTGCCCATTGCTAAACTATGCTCAACTTGCAGATGACCGTAAACCCGCATGGCCAATGCTCCGCCATCGCTATGACCAAGCCAGCGGCTAACCGTGGGGATGTCCACGCCAGACTCAATGCAGGTCGTGGCAAAGAAGTGGCGGAAGTCATGATGAGAAAACTTGGGGAATTCAAGATTCGTACAAGCCGTCGCCAGGCATTTTTTGGCACTGCCAGTTTTTAGAATTTTGTCGGTCAACTCAGGATTGAAATCGGCTTTAAGTTTGAGCAAGAATTCACGCAAAGAAGCCGTCATCGGAATAAGGCGGTCGCTTTGTTCCGATTTCGTGCCATGAATCCAAATCATATTATTTTCCCATTTTATGTCACCCCAAACGGCGACTCGCGCTTCCCCAATTCTTGCCCCGGAAAATGCCAGAAATTCGACGAGATCAGCCCCATCCTTGCTTTTCCGCTGACTGTCGGCGCGTCCATCAGATTGTCGAATTTGAGCCACGAGTTTCACGAACTGCTGTCGGCTGGGAATTGGCGCTTTCGTGAATGTGACTTTGGGCCGTTTGATCGTGGTTGCCGGACTGGATAAAATAAGGCCGTGCTGATGTGCATATTTGAAAACGTTTCGCATTGTTTCGAATTCGTGAACAAAGGTCTGAGTTGCGAGTTTTGCACCGCGCTCGACGGCCCAACGCTCGCATTGAAAAGGGGTGACGTTTCGCAGGGATGTGCCTTTGAAAAAAGGAGCAAGGTTTTTGATGCGAATTTCTCGTTGTTCGATTGTGCCATCAGCCAAGGTGTGTTTGATGCTCTCCAACCAGCGGTTCGCAACGGCCTCAAAGCCCAGTTTGGCGTCGTCGGTCAACGACAGGCAACCAATCTGTTCCTTGGTTTCCTTTAACCGGCGGTCAGCCAGCTTTCTATCTTTTGTCTTGAGCGAGCGACGAAATTGCTTGCCGCCTTTTTTAATCAAGGCATAATAACCGCCAGATGATTCGAGGCGATACAAGTTCTCTGCGACTTTGTGAAAGACCGGTTGTTGCACAGCCGGTTTCGGTTCCATTTCCATCATCGTTTTCATGTGGAAATATACCCCAAAATCGCCGGGTTACAAGTTTGGGTTACAAGTCGGATTTTCCGATTGTGCCAAAACTGATTTTAGCCCTGTAAACATTAGTCTTTTGCGCGCTTAGCTCAGTGGTAGAGCATTACCTTCACACGGTAGGGGTCGCAGGTTCGAAACCTGCAGCGCGCACCATCCTTGATTTTCAATAGCTTACATCGAACACCAGCCAAAACTAACAACGAGTTCAGATTTTGTTTCAGGGTGTTTTTATCACTCAAAGCTGTTCTTGCCAGATGCCTTCCATCCAGTTCAGCGCAATTCCCCCCGCCTCCTCCCTATAGCTTGACCGATTTCCACCACGGCAATTCCTGCAAGCGCCGGAAAACGGTCGTGAAGGAGAGCAAGTCTTACGGCAAAGCCACAAGGCGGTAGAACCGCTGCAAAGATGATCCGCCACCGTTGGTGTCAGAGACCGCAAGCGAACTGCCAGTGCCCACCGTTCGAGTTCCCAAATCAATCCAATTAGTTTGCAGCAAATTGGTCTTATACTGGACTTGATAGGCCAAGCCGCCGGCGGTGTACCAGCTTAGATTGATGCTGCCTGCCGTCGCGGCTGCGGTCCGAAATGCCACGAGCGGAAGCGGGGTGACGCTGATGTCGTCCAGGCCAAAATAACCTGGATCATTTTGCGCGGCGAATTCCAGTGTGGAGTTTGTTCCGGAGGCCATGACGATGAACTGCCGGTTGGTCCATGCAAAGGCCGGGGGGTTGGTAACGCTGTAGAGTGTGGTCCCGCTCCAATTGACACGAAATTGCTGGACGGAACCGGAAACGGGATTATCGAGCCAAAACGAAATCAGATAGCTTTGGCCGGCCACGGTAGCCAGGGTTTGTGAGAGGGTCGCCAGTTGATCGTCGCCCAAAAATACGCCGTAGTCGCCGGAATGGACCACTTCATATCCCGAGGCCGTGTCTTCAACGGCGTCGTAAATAAGGAAATTTCCGCGCCCGTAATAAATAATGGTGTCGCCAACCAACGTCCATCCCGTGAAACCGCCGGTTTCAAAACCACCGTTTTGCACGAGGGACTGCCCAATCTGCAGGGTGAAGGATTCGCTCTGTGCGACATGGGTGGTCCAATTCGTGAAAGTTAGATTTGTAGTATAAATTCCGGCGGCGAGGTTGCTGGCGGCGGCGTCAAAACTAACGATGACGTTTGTCTCGGCGCCTGCGGCCAAAGCGCCTCCAGCCGGAGCCGCCTCCAGCCAGGTTGCCGGATTGATGACAGACCATGTGAGAGGGGATGAACTATTGTTGGTTAAGACAAATGTCTGACTGGCGGGGCTGAACGGCCCGCCGACCGCTCCGCTCGCGGCAAAGCTGCCCGAAGGCGTGATGCCCAGTGAATCGGGAGCGCCGACCACCGCGTTGATGAGGCTTTGTCCCATGGGCGTGCCCCAACCGGTGCAAAGGTCGTACCCACCCACCGCGTAATAATTGTTCGGGCTGCTGCTGGAAATGTTATTTCCGCTCGTGATGTCGTGAAAAACTGAGCTGTACGAAGCGCCTTTGCCCAGGGCATAGATCGCCGGGTTAATGAAGCCAGCCACTGACGCGCCAGTTGACGCGGCCTGTTGGTTCATTAGCGCCACCAGCGCCGCCCATAACGGCGTCGCGCAACTGGTGCCTCCAAATGTCCCGGAACTTCCATCGCCATACACGACATATACATTGTCCGCCGTCAGCGCCACGTCTGGAATATTGCGATAGGTGGTCGAGCCTCCATTGGCCGACATACTGATGCCCTCCTGCCAGGTGGGAATGGAATAATAGGAGCTGACGCCACCGCTGGTGCCGACATAGCTGCCGTCGTGCAGGCCCCAATTCCAGACCGTTTCCGAAGACCACGACCCTCCCGGACCCGTTGTAGTTAGAGTTGTTCCGCCCACCACGGTGATGTAGGGACAACTCGCAGGCGCGTTGTGGAGCGAAGTGTTATCCACGCCGTTGGCCGAAGAGGAGCCAACAGTGAAGGCGTCGCTGTCGCCCGCGGCGTCGAAAAACGACTGTCCCTGTGCGGCCATCTCTTTAAAAATGTTGTCGGTGGTCGTGCTGGGGCCACCGCCCCAACCCCAGGAGCAGCTCAATTGCTTGATTTGGTTGCTGGCTGCCATTGTGTTCAAAATGTCATTTTGCAATCCGCTGGGACCGGCTTCAAAGACAACAATCTTGGACAGCCCTGGCGCCATGGCGATTGCCACTTCGATGTCCAACGAAACTTCCGGATTGCCGCTATCCGACCCCGTTGTTGGAACACCATTGTAGCCATCCAGCAAGATCGTCTGGAGAGATACGGCAGAATACCCGGCCGCCGACTCATACGTCGAGATATCGCTGGCATAATAGCCGTCAAACTCCACCAACCCAACCATTTGGCCTGAGCCCGTTAGCGTACCGCCCGGAAAGTAAGCGGCGCGAAAATCGTTCCCGATGTAGCCGCCGTCAGAGGCGGAGCCTGTTCTCGGAACGGCATGGGTGGATGGACTTGAGTCAACGCGCAGGCTTTTGGGGTGGGGCAGGACATAGTTGTTCAACCCGCTGATGTCCGAGATTGGCAGCGACGCATCTACCGACGGCTCGCTGTCCGGCGCATAAAAGTCGCGCGCTTCAGTGGGGTGGGCGTAAACGCGCAGCGTGATGTGAAACGCCTTTTGAATGTCCTCCACTGACCCGGACACGTCCAGCAATAAGCGGTTGGCGTGCGTGGTCGTGACCGCGAGATTGTTGCGGCGAACATAAGCCATCACCGCAGTGTAATCAGCCTCGGTGGGGCCAAATCTGGCGGTGAATTGGTCGGGTGTCAAATATTGCCTGTAATTCGGACTGGCGGGATCATAGATATGCGCCAGAAGATCCTCCAACCCTTTGGCATGCTGCAGTGGGAGCCCGATGGCAAGGTTTAACCGATTAGTCGCTGGGAGATTTCCCCTGGCGGGCAGGCTCCGCGCCGCCTCAGGCACATGGCCCTGTAAGGTACGCAGCGCCGCCTCTGCCGATTGCGTCAAAACAAGAATTGAAATAATGGCCATACTGCAACGCAGGCCCTTCCCTATTGCCTTAAATTTTTTTGATTTGTTCATGGTGTCTGTGGACCGATGCTTCGCGTTCCAGTTGGAATCTCCTTGCGCATTTTTTCCGATCAAATTCTACACTAGCCGTCGGTTTGGAGGCTTGGCGTTCGACGCCCCAAACCTCCCAACTTGATTAAAGAACGGGCTTAACGAAGCCCGTCTGGCGGGGTGGCGCCAGTGTCTGGGACGCCCGACGGTAACCCGCCGGGGCCGCCAGGTCCGCCAAACCCCGCAGGTCCTCCATGTCCACCAGGGGCGCCAACTCCACCAGGTCCGCGAGGCCCACCGGGTCCTCCATGTCCGTCAGGTCCACCAGGACCAGTGCTAATGGAGCCTTGGAATAAGGCGAATGCTCCATCGTAATCGCCGGAGCCTGACACGTGTGATTTCAAACCAAACCCGTCTTGGGTGACAATCCCGTTGGAATCAATCCCGCTATATCTGAAGCTTGCTATTCCTGAGGCCATAAAATGCCAGGTTAACGCGGTGGCCCCGCCGAGACTCTGCAGCCCAAAGGTCTCCAGAGCGTCAATATTCGTTGTCAGGGTTCCCGTGTTGGTTCTGAACCAAACGGATTTGATATAGTTCGACGATGCATCGAAAATAAAGAATCCACTAACGTCAACCCCGGCGTTGGTTCCTTCCTTTACGGCCACGGTCAGTGTCCCGGCGCTGGATTCAGTCAATAACAACTGCGCGTTGGTTGGGAACGTCGTGCCGAGTGAGGCCCCCAACGCGCTAATCACATTCTCCGTAGTCAAGTGGATGTGGGCGGCAGGCTGGACGATCACCCCGTCGTTCGTAGACTCCGCGCCAGCGATGGTTGCCATTAAATCTATATTTAACGGCTGTGTAAGGTTGGTTTCCGCCAACGTGGTTTCTGAAGCAGTCGCGGTCCATGCGCATAACGCGGCAAGCATCGCGGCCATTGCTGTTTTTTTCATCTTTTTCTCCTTTTTAATTCCCGGAACCGGCGAATCCGATGGCGTTGTTTCGCCGGTTCCGCATGAATTGCGTTGTTTTGTTGCCATCGAACGGCTTTGCCTCCTCAAATTGAGTTGGCACCCCCGAGCCGTAAAATTTTCATAGTCAATTAATCACGCCATTGATTCATCAGCGCATGTTGTGCGGTGGCACATGGCGTTGCCGGTTCCACCTGGTCATCGAAGAAGTCCCAGCAAAACTGCCTGCGCTTCTTGTTTTGTGGTGAGAACGCTTTTGAGATTGGCCTGAGCGGCTTCCAACTTGTCTTGCTTGTCTTTGCGAGCGGTGCGGAATTTATCCAGCGCGTCTTTGACTTCCGCCACGGGCGCCTTGCTGGCAAGTGCCTTCTGCAGCGTTTGCCGTTCGACGGCGGATTGCGGTCCGCCGGGGCCGCCGGGCCCAAACCCGCCAGGGCCGCCTCCCATTCCCATGTCTGCCTCCCGGCGCGTGTCCATCACTTTTTGAACCAGGGGTTGAATAACGGACCATTCGTTGTCGTTGGTGACGTTCAGGTCTTGCCGGATGTGGCGCATCATGCGTTGTTGGAACTGAACGGGATCGAAGCGGCCGCCCGAGCCGCCGGCAGCGTTAGGCGGGCCGTCAGGACCACCACCGCCCGGACCACCGGGGCCACCGGCATTGTCATCTTGAGCAAGGAGGCTTGCACCACACAGGCACAGGGCGGCGACCACTGCCCATATGCTTAAACTGAATTTTAGCTTCATGTATTATACTACCTTCACTTAGTGTATCGTTTGTTTGACTCGTTGTTTTACGGATCTCACTATCCCGGCTGACTGGCCGGATGCGGCAGTCGCGACATTGCTCTGTGCGTTTGCGGAACCTGAGGTTGTCCTGGGCAACCACCGCCTTGAGCCGGATCTCCAGTCACCTTCTTTTCCAGTCTGCCTTTCTACTTTCATCGCGTAATAAATTACATCCCCCTCCGACAATGGTTCTCCCAATTGGGATGAATGCCGTCAAAAACGGTGTGGAATAGCACAATCATGGGACTACAGAGCCCGCAAACTCCGGCGCAAATCTCGTCCCCAACCTTGCAGGGCCCGTCCCATTTATGGGGCGGTTTATCCCATATGGATCGCCGATTTCTTCCCGAACTGTTGCACTGCCGGTGCGAGGGGGGATTGGTGCGCAAACAAGTTCCGCCTGAATAGCATTGCCTGCACAGTTCATTCCCAATGGTGAGCGGATGATGCTAGCCTTGAGTGAGGAAAGCGTTTGTGTTTTAACTGAGCCCCCCTCGTATTCTCCTTCCAGATCCCGTATCAAACGAGTGCGGCTAAAGTTTTGGCGGCAATGACCGATATACAAGGCGGGAATGAACTGGATCAACTGATCCGGGTGTGCAGCGCATTGCGGAAATTGGCGCCGGGCGCCAACGTAAACGAAAACAACGACAACGGATGGACGGTTACGCGCCGTCGACCACTGCATACAAAATAAATGGACCCTCTATGACTATATCCAGTCTCTCATCTCCTGACTATTATTCCACCATCACAAACTCGAGCAAGACCCATAAGTCGAGCACGTCCAATCCACTGAACAATGCCCTGACTGCGGTGGAAGGCGACTTGGAATCCGGGGACACCACCGACGCCTCCACCGTGCTGACAAATCTGCTGGCCAATGCCCCAGGTTCATCCACCGCCAGCAGCAACTCCACCGCCAGCAGCGGAAGCTCGAGTGTTGGCGACCAAATCACCAGCTATCTTAAATCGCTCCAGAGCGCACTCTCTTCCGGCGATACCTCCACGGCAAAGAACATTCTGACGAAGTTGAACGATTATCTCGCCGAGAACACGCCGTCCCAACCTCCCTCCGGGGCAAATGGCACGTCGTCCTCCGGGAACCCACTGGAGAACGCGCTCGCTGCCGTGGGCACTGATTTGCAATCGGGTGACACGTCGGACGCCTCCAGCCTGCTGACCAATCTACTTGACAATGCGCCAGGTTCGTCCACTGGCAGCAGCAGTTCCACGGCCAGCAGCGGCAGTTCGAGTGTCGGCGGCCAAATCACCAGCTATCTTAAATCGCTCCAGAGCGCGCTCTCTTCCGGCGATACCTCCACGGCGAAGAACATTCTGACGCAGTTGAACAATTATCTGACCGCGAACGCACCGACTGGTGCAGGCATGTATTCATCGGATGGCACAGTGACATCCGCCTCTTCGTCGAGCGCCAACGCATTGAACACCATAGTCTAAACGCATTCCCCACACATTCAATTTCAACGAAAGTAATATTATGAGTGTTTCATCCATTTCCACCCAAGGGTCATCCGCCGCGAGCATTTCGGGCAATACCACTGTTGCCCAACTCCAACAGCAACTGCAAAGTCTCGAACAACAAATACAAAAGGAAAACCAGAGCAAGGACAGTACGAAAACCAAGGAGGAGGTCGTTAAGGAGTTGGAGCAGGAGATTCAAATGGTCCAAATGCAAATTCAGCAGGCGCAGGCCAAGGCTGCCAAAAAGAGTTCTAATCAAGGCGCCTTAACCCAATCCACCGCAAGCCCTGTTGGTCAGGCTGGCGCCGGTTCGCAGAGCAACTCGAGCCTGACGCTCGACGCGGTGGCATAAAGGGCAAGGCTTTCGGCGATGGGCCGGACCAGGCGGCGCCAGCAATATGCGGGACTTGGGGGCGGACGGTTCAGTGACCGCGAGCCCAAAGCGGACCCGCATAGTCGCCGCGGTCAATCTTCCCATCCTTGAAACAACTAAAGAAATTCCAATCGTTGCTGGATTTCGCGGACACCGCGGGTCATCGGAAGTTCCTTGCCGCTTTTTAACGCCACTACATGTTCTCCCTGCAACGCTGGTTTCATTCCGATTACACGAGCCATGTTGACGATGAATGACCGGTGGATGCGCAGAAAGATCTTTGGGGACAGGCGGGTTTCGAGGTTGGCCAGTGTTTCCCTCACCATGTAATTTTGCTGACCCACATGCAAAATCACATAATTCGCCGCCGCTTCGATGTAATCTATTTCACTGACCCGGACAAAACTTGTCCGCTCGCCGTTTTTTACTGAAAGCTGGCTCGGATAGCTGGTTTTCGGTTTAGCCGCTTCCAACAATGCCTGCAATCGTTGATTGAGCGTATCGGTGTCGCGTGATTGCAATTGTTGCCGTGCGCGTTGCAGGGCTTCGCGGAATCGCGCCGCTTTCACTGGCTTGAGCAGATAATCAGTCGCGCTTACCTCGAAAGCTTTGATGGCATGTTGGTCATACGCGGTGACAAAGATGATGATGGGAAGCTTCTCCGGCGGCAATGCCTCCAACAGGGCAAAGCCGTCCATCCTCGGCATTTGCACATCCAGAAATATCAACGCCGGTGTTTCCCGTTGAATGATTTTCATCGCCTCTTCGCCGTTGGCGCATTCGCCCACCACAACGATGTCCGATTCGTTTTGCAGCAACAACCGGATTCCCTGTCGGGCCAACGGTTCGTCATCCACGATTAGGGTGCGAAGGCTCATGGCAGCATGGCGGCATCATCGCCCGGCAGCGGTGTAGAATGAAAGGGGATTCTCAATTCCGCCACGCAACCACGCTCGCTTCGGTTGCGGATCGCAAACGTGTGTTGCGCCGGATACAGGCTTTGAAGGCGGGCCCGCGTGTTGGAAAGGCCAATCCCTTTGGTCGCCGCCTTTTCAACGGTTTCCGCCAACCCCACTCCGGTGTCGCTGACGAAGAGAACCAATTGGTCATCGACCTTCTCCGCGCGGATTTCCACCGTCCCCTGCGACGTATCCGGTTCAATGCCATGTTGGATGGCGTTTTCCACCAGCGGTTGCAGGATGAATGTTGGCACCATGGCTTTCAACGTTTCCGGGGAAATAAGTTGGTTCACCTTCAACCGGTCGCCAAAGCGCATTTGCGCTATCTCCAGATAGCTATCCAGAAACTTCAATTCCTGTTCCAGGGGAACTTCCGATTTCGAACCGCTATCCAGCGACAGCCGCAACATTTGGCCTAAGCTGCCGATCATTTCCCGCGCCGCTTGTGGATTCGTCAGGATCAAAGTGGAAATGCCGTTCAACGTGTTGAACAGAAAGTGCGGCTGCAACTGCATTCGCAGGGCCTGGAGCCGCGCCCGGTGAAGTTGGGTTTCCAATTCCATGGCCTGCCGGTCTCGCTGCTGCGAACGGCGAAAATAGACAAATGCATGGCTTAGACTGACCAGCGAAAGATAAATCGGCACGTTGAACCACGCCCGAGCCCCGAAAGGCGGACCATGTAGAGGAAATAGCCGGCGCATTCCCGGTTTTGAATCGAAATGATTGTCGTCCGGCGGCCTCATGGGTGGTTCGTGACCGTCCATCTCGAAATGCGGCGGAACCAGGACCATAATTTGCGGCGCCAGATAGCTACTGCTCAGCCATGTGGCAGACACGACGAGTAGAAGGCCCACTGGCACATGAAGGCCAAGGCGCCAGCCCAAGCCCTTTCGTCCAATCGGAAACCGTGCCGCTAGAAAGAAGATGCCCGGCGAAAGTATTACCCAAGGAAGCCATTGGATCAGCGTAGCGCCTAGTGACCTTTTCCAACTCAGATCACCGCTTAAAACCGGCATCGCGCTGATTACAGCAAAGATGGCCAGCGAGGCAGCTACCGTCGTAACTATGTAAGGGGTCCAACGCATGATGATCCTTCAATGATTAACTCTACGAGTGAAAGACAATGAAGGCGACGGCTTGCGGAAAGATTTTGGGAGCCTGCCCGTGCTTTGCGTCTGGAATGATGGACCAACTCATAATCTTAAATCAGTTAATGCTTGCGCCCGTGCTCGTACTCGTCAAACTTTCTTTCTTCGTCTTTGGGGTGAGAGATTCGCACGTATTCTGCTTCCATTTGGTCAATTATCTCCCGCTGCTGTGCCGTCAACCTGATAACGCCAAGCTTTCGCAATAACCACTCTTTGATTCGGTTCAAGGTTCTCATCGACAAAGTTGATATTTTATTTGGACAATGACAGCGGAAAACATGGCCCCGCCGATCCGGCCGTGGCCTTCTTCCAGAAATTGGTTTTTGAAAAAGAATTCAAGGATCAATCCGGTGATGCCCACCGCCAGCAAAGCAAATTCCACACTGGAAGTGTTTTATTTGCAGTACTTTTTCATCATGATTGATGTAAGATTGTTTCGTGCTTTACGCTTCCAGGATATTAAAGAATTGGACTGCCCTTCGTCCGTCGAAATGGGATGAGTCCACGGATCTTCGGGATTAAACGCGTCATTTTCGTGACCATTTTGCTCTGGTTCGAAGGTAAAGTCGTCCAGTTCCTTTGTTCTTCCATTTTGGTAAATGCGTTCCAGGATTGCCCTCGTCTTTTCTTCGAACAGAAAGCGAAACAAGAGCAGCGGATTGCTGGTGCGCGGACAAGTTCCGCTGCCGCGTTGCACTCCATGCCACGTGCCAGGAGCGGCGGAAGACCGCCGCATGACTGGCGAATTGAGCGAAGCGTTTTGGAGCGCGCCAGCCTTCTGGCGCTCCTGCTCACCCTTTCTCGAATAATTGCGCAGTCGCGCTCTTGCGTGTACATTGGTGGCCACATTGATGGAACTGATACCCCCAACGATGCGGAAGCGCGTTTGGATCGTGGACGATGACGAAGTCGCGCTGCTGCTGGCCCGGAAAATCCTCACCGGACGAGGCTTCCAAGTCGTTACCTTCAGCGACCCGGCTCAGGCCATGGATTCCATAGCGATTGACACTCCTGACATCATCGTTCTGGACGTAAAGATGCCGGGCTTGGACGGATTCGAGTTCTGTTCCCAATTGCGCCGGAATCCGATCGCCAAAGACCTGCCCGTACTGATGGCGACTTCATTGGACGACCCCCACTCCATTGACCACGCCTACGCCGCGGGAGCCACGGACTTTGCGACCAAGCCGCTCAATTGGGCCATTGAATCCCATCGCCTTCTCTACATGCTGCGGGCAGCGGAGACAGCCCAATTGCTTTTGTCCCGCGAACAGGAAACTCGTCTGGCCAAGGAGGATTGGGAGCGCACATTCAATTCGTTCTCCGATGTCGTGACTCTGTTGAGTCTGGATCTGAAGGTCATGCGGGCGAATTCGGCCACCGTCACCGCGCTGCAACGGCCGCTCGAAAACATCATCGGCGCTCACTGTTATCAGCTCTTCGCGGACTCCAACAGCCCGTGCCCGAATTGCCCCCTCTTGCGCACCATCGAAACCGGGACATCTGCTTCCGCCGAGCAACGCTATCGCAATCCCGGCGCGGATTTCCTGGTCAACGGAGCTCCAGTCAAAGACCAGGACGGCAAACTCCTTCGTGTTGTCCACATCGCGCGAGACCTGACCGAGCAAAAGCATCTTGAGGCCGAGTACCGGCACGCGCAAAAAATGGAAGCGGTGGGCACCCTGGCCGGCGGCATCGCCCATGATTTTAACAACCTTCTTGCCGTGATTTCCGGTTACGCCGAATTCATCAAGGACGATCCCCAGATCCCCAGTCAACAACGAGAATACGCGGAAACCGTTTTCCAGACCGCCCGCCGCGGGGCGGCATTGTCAGGCCAACTGCTGACCTTCAGCCGGAAATCGTCGGGCGCAAGTAATAAAACGCCCTTGCAGATCAACGATTTGGTCGGCGACCTGCGAAAGATGCTCCAGCGAGTTTTGCCCAAGAGCATTACGGTGCATACACGCCTGGCAGGGGATTTGGGCCGGTGCGACGCCTCCGCCGACCAACTTCTGCAAGTCCTGATGAACCTGGCAGTCAATGCTTCCCACGCCATGCCCAACGGTGGAACCCTGACCATTGAAACCCGCAACACCCGGCTGGAACCCGAGTACTGCCGGCTCCATCCCGAGACTCATCCTGGGGATTTCATTTTGATTGCCGTGTCCGATACGGGTCATGGAATGGACAGCCAAACCATGCAGCGTATCTACGAGCCATTTTTTACCACCAAAAAGAGAGGCGAAGGCACCGGGTTGGGGCTGTCGGTCGCGTATGGCATTATAAAAGGGCATAGCGGCAATATTCTATGCTACAGCGAAGTGGGAATTGGAACCACGTTCAAGATTTACCTCCCCTCTCTCGCATCCAGCGGCGAGGGGTCATCCGCAGGCTCCAAAACCAAATCCGTCTTGCGCGGCGGAACTGAAACCATCTTGATTGTTGACGATGAGGCCCACATTCGCAATCTGGTCCATCGCGCCCTGAGCCGGACAGGCTACAACACTATTTTGGCCGGCGATGGAGAAAGCGCGCTCTTGCGCCATCGCGAAGAAGGGGGGCATCCGTTTGGTCTTGCTGGATATTGGCATGCCTGGCATGGGAGGATGGGAATGTCTGAAACAGTTGCGAGCCGCTGATTCGAAACTCCCCATTGTCATTACGACGGGTTATGCCGGCGAAAATTTGCCGGAACGGGCCACGAAGGAAGGCGCCTCCGGCTTGATATGCAAACCTTACGAAGTGGACGTGCTGCTTCGCACTGTGCGGGAACTTCTCGACAAATCCCCGGCATAGACAGAAGCCTTGCTCAGACCTTGTTTTTTTTCTGGTAGGCCAGGCCCTGGAAATGCGCAATCAGATCACCCGCGTCGTCCTTAATCTCGACGGAGTAGGTGCCGATCTTAAAGTTCTTGGCCAGCTCCTTCGCCTCGGCCCAAAGGGTGCCTGTGCCGCCGGCTTTCATGAAAGTTATACTGGCGTTGACGGCGACGGACACGGTGCCGTATGAGTTGGCCGCGGCGGCAAAGGTAAAATCGGCCAGCGTAAAAATAGCGCCGCCTTGCACCGTCCCGATGCCGTTAAGATGGTGCGGTTGAAGAGTCATGCGGGCCGAGGCGCGCCCGGGTGTGACAGAAAGCAATTCGATGTTGCAATGCTGGGCAAACTTGTCGTTTGCAAGACGTTGTTTGACTTGTTCCATTAGGGTCCTTTCCGATCGGAAAACTCAGCCTTCCAGCCGCTTGAAAAGCTCCGCAATGCCGACAATTTTGATCTGGTTTTTTTGCAGCACTTCAATGGCCTTGTCCGGGTCGCTAAAGCGGAAGAGGAGCACGCCTTTACTCTCGCGCTTCAGGGTGAAAGCGTACATGTATTCCACATTGATGCCAGCTTGTTCGAGCGCCAGCAGAATCTCGGCCAATCCTCCGGGGCGATCCGCCACTTCGATGGCCAGCATGTCGGTGACTTTCACCAGCAAGCCCTTTTGCTCCAGCAACGCTTTGGCCCCCCGCCAGTCGCGCACGACCAGGCGAAGGATGCCGTATTGCGCCGTCTCGGCGATGCTCAGGGTCAGAATGTTGATTTTGGCGTTTGCCAAAAGCTGGACGGGGGTGCTGAGCGCGCCCGGTTTGTTTTCCAGAAAAAGGGAGAGTTGTTTGAGTTTCATGTCGTGTCAAATCGAAAATTACATTTTGCGCTGGTCAATGACGCGCTGGGCTTTGCCCTCGCTGCGCGGAATGGAATGCGGCTGAATCAGCCGGACCCGCGGGCGCAGCCCGGTCGTGGATTCAATGGATTTGCTCAGGCGGGCTTGCAATTGTTCCAGTCCGCCCACCGTGTCGCTGAAGACTTCCTCCGTCACTTCCACCTGCACTTCAATTTCATCCAGCCCCTTCTCGCGCGTCAGAATAATTTGGTAATGCGGCAGCGCTCCTTCGATCTTGAGCAGGGCCGTCTCGATTTGCGACGGGTAAAGATTGACGCCGCGGATGATGATCATGTCGTCGCTGCGGCGGCTGATGCGTCGGATGCGGCGCGAAGTTCTTCCGCATCCGCACGGCTCGGAAGTCAGTGCCGTGATGTCGCGGGTGCGATAACGGATCATGGGCATGGCGTATTTGCTCAAGGTGGTGAGGACCAGTTCGCCTTCCACCCCGTCGGCGCACGGCTGGCCCGTGGCGGCATCGATCACTTCCGGATAAAAGTAATCCTCAAAAATATGCGGCCCCGCCTGGCAAGGGCATTCCATGGCCACGCCGGGTCCAATAATTTCCGACAACCCGTAAATGTCATAGGCCCGGATTCCGCTGTCTTGTTGAATGCGCTCGCGCATTGATTCCGTCCACGGTTCCGCCCCAAAAATACCGACGCGCAAAGGCAAATCCTTGAAGTTCACCCCGACTTCGGCGGCCTGGTCAATCAAGTGCAGAAAATAGCTGGGCGTGCAGCAGATGGCCGTGACCTTGAAATCCTTGAGCAGCATGATTTGCCGTTGCGTGTTGCCTCCGGAAATGGGAACCACCGTTGCGCCCAGCGCTTCGGCGCCGTAATGCGCGCCCAACCCTCCGGTAAACAGCCCGTAGCCGTAGGCGTTCTGGATGATGTCCCCACGGTGCAATCCGCAGGATGCGAAACTGCGCCGCATGACGTTTGTCCAAACATTAATGTCTTCCTGGGTATAGGCCACGACGATCGGCTTGCCCGTGGTGCCCGTCGAGGCATGAAGCCGCACGATCTCGCTCATCGGCGTGGCGAACAGTCCAAAGGGATAACTGTCGCGCAGGTCTGTCTTGGTGCTGAACGGCAGGCGGCTGATGTCCTCCAGAGATTGGAGGTCGCCCGCTTCCAGGCCAAGCGCTTTCATGCGGTCCCGGAAAAGTGCGACGTTTTCGAAAGCGTGTGCGACGATTTTTTTCAAACGATCCAACTGCAAGGCTTGCAATTGCTGGGGCGGAAGAAAGTCCGGGGCGCTGATGGAGTCGAAGGGAACTGCTTTTTGAACGGAATGTTTACTCATGAGGGTTCGAGGGTCTTGCCAATCATTTCCGTAAACCAATCCGGCGGACGGATGGCTTTATGGCTGGCGTCAGTAAAGGCATGAATGGTGTAACCGTCCACCACCGGTTTTTCAGTTGTTTGATTGGTAATCTGCACGTCGAAGCGCAGGCGGGCCCGCCCGGCGAGGGCGGCGAAAGTGGAAATGGCCAGCAAATCATCGTAGCGCGCTCCGCCCCGAAATTCCAGGTGCGCTTCCACCAGGGGCAGAAACAGCCCGCGCGCCTCCAGCGCGGCGTACGAGAAACCGAGTCGGTGGCGCATCCATTCGGTGCGTCCACACTCAAACCACTCCAGGGCGCGGGAGTTATAAAATGTGCCCATCTGGTCCGTTTCGCTGTAGCGGACCCGAAGGTTCAGAACGTCGGAGGACTTAGGAGACGGCGCTTGCATGGACGCTTTTGTCCTGGCTGGCGCGCCCCAACAGGAAAGCCGCCTTGTTGCCCTGGAAAAACTTCGGCGCAAAAGCCGAGGAGATCGAATCGAGCCAGGTCTGTTCCGGCATCGACAGGTGTGCGCTCAACGCGCCCAGGAGCGCGACGTTTAACATCTTTTTCTGGGGCAGCTTCTCCGCATCGACTGCGGAGGGCTCAATGGTCGCGCCCGCGGCGCGTAAAAGATGCCGGTTCGGCGCCAGTTGGGTCGGCTCGAGCACGAGGAGATAATCCGCTTCGCCCACCGGCACCATCGGGCTGAAAATCTCGCTGCCAAACCGGATGTCGCAGGTGACCGATCCGCCGCGCTGGCTCATGCCTTTGATTTCGCTTTTCTTGACATCCAAACCGGCGCGCCGCGCCACTTCGGCGATAATGGCCGCGGCGGTCAAGACGCCCTGGCCGCCAATTCCAGCCACGACAATGTTACACGGCGGCGGCACAAGATTCTCCTTCTTCCTGGCATTTGCAGCGTTGTTCATATTCTTTGATTTCTCGCGCGACCAACAGGCACGGCCTCCGCGCGATGATCACGGCCAGTTCACGGCTCTTCAAAGCTTCAGTCAGCGCGTGGTCAAACGCATCCGAGCCAACGCGCGGCTCGATGACTTGGACGCGCCGAATCCCGCAGGACCGCGCCATGTCCTCGAGCACTACTTTACCGGTCGGTTCGTGATTGAGGCGGCGGCCCGTGCTGGGGTTTTCCTGGTGGCCCGTCATGGCGGTGGTCGAATTGTCAAGAATGACGACTACGTGGCCGTTGGGCGGCGGATTGTAGGCCATTTCCACCAACCCGCTGATGCCACTGTGAATAAAGGTGCTGTCGCCAATGACGCTGACCACCCGGCTGGCTTGATCCGGGGGCAACACGTGGCGCAAACCCAATCCTATCCCCAGGCTTGCCCCCATGCACACGCACGAGTCCATCGCTTCAAAAGGGTGCAGCGATCCCAGGGTGTAACAACCAATGTCGCCAGCCACGATGCAGTTGTTGCGGTGAAGTGAATCAAAAACAATCCGGTAGGAACAGCCCTCGCAAAGTTGAGGCGGCCGGCCCGGCGGCGGAGCGGTTTCCGGGCTGCTGTCCGCGTTTAGGATGCGCCGCACGCGCCGGACATCCAGTTCCCCAAAACGATACATCTCATGCTTGCCCGTCACAGGAATTCCAGCCGCGCGGATGGACTCAACCAAATAGGGATCACCTTCTTCGATCACCAAGCACTTTTCGACGCTTTTGGCAAAAGCCGCTATTTTGCGCACAGGGAGCGGATGGGTGAACCCGAGTTTTAACACGCTGGCCTCCGGAGCGGCTTCGCGCGCGTGCATAAAGGAAATTCCGGAGGTGATGATTCCCAGCGGCTTGCTGCCCGGCACAATTTTGTTCAGCGGGCAGCTTTCGTTCCATTCCTGCATTTCCGCCAGTTTCTGGCGCAACCGTTTGTGCGCCGGCCGGGCATGGGCGGGAATCATGACGCGGGATTTCAAATCGCGGTCGAAGTGAACGGCCTTGACTGTTTCACGTTCGGCCTGCGGGCGAACCAGGGTGCAACTATGGCAAACCCGCGTCGTGGCGCGAAAGAGCACGGGAGTCTTCCAGCGCTCGGAAATCTCGATGGCGGCGCGAAAGAAATCGTAAGCCTCCTGGGAATCGGACGGCTCCAGCATGGGCACACCCGCGGCCACGGCGTAACGGCGGTTGTCCTGTTCATTTTGGCTGGAGTGCATACCGGGATCATCGGCAGAAATAATGATCAAAGCTCCCTTCACACCGGTGTAAGCCACAGTGAAAAGCGGGTCGGAAGCCACATTCAGGCCGACGTGTTTCATGGTGACAATGGCCCGCGCCCCGGCAAAAGCCGCGCCGATGGCGACCTCCAGGGCGACCTTTTCATTGGGGGACCATTGGGCGCGCCCGCCGAGTTTGGAAAAGTCTTCAAGAATTTCGGTGGAAGGCGTGCCGGGGTAACCGGTGCCCAGGGCCACGCCGGCGTGCCAGGCGGCCAGGGCGATAGCTTCGTCCCCGCTTAGCAGCAGCTTGTTTTGATCATCCATAATGCGTTTTCCATCCTCGCCATAATAAATATGGCGCAACCTAAAGGCAAATCATATAAACATGCCTAATTCACGATTAATGAGGGAAAATTGAAGCTGACATGCCCGAACTCAACCCTCCCAAAACCTTTGATCGGCAATTCGCGCAACCTCCTCAACAACAGAAGATTCTCAACGTGACCGAATCCGACTTGGGAGTTCAGACATCAAATCGGTCGCTTTCCGCCAGCGCCTTTTTGAGCGCGTCCTTTACCGCGTCAATCCGGGCGGGCAGTTCAATCGGCTGGTTCGCGTGGCGGCACGGAAAACCCAACTCCTTCTGGTGATATTTCACTTTCATCTCTACAAATTTCAATCCGTGCGCCGTCGAGATTACGACCACGCGCTCGGCTTTGTCGATTTTGCCGGCCTTGAGCAATTTGATCAGCACAGCCAGGGCCACGCCAGTATGCGGGCAGTTGAACATGCCGCTCTTGTCGCCAAGGGCCGAGGCATCCGCCAGCTCCTCTTCCGAGGCCTGTTCGACGATTCCTTTAAATTGCTGAAGCGCGCGCACGGCTTTCTCGTAGCTGACCGGATTGCCGATCTGGATCGCGCTGGCCAGGGTCTGTTCGGCATGCATCGGCTCAAAAGATTCGAAATTGCGCTGATAGGCGCGATAAAGCGGATTGGCCCGTTCCGCCTGGGCCACAACAATGCGCGGCAGTTTGCTGATCAACCCCAGGTCGCGCATCATCAACAAGCCCTTGCCCAGCGCCGAAACATTGCCCAAATTGCCTCCGGGAATGATGATCACATCCGGCACCTCCCAGTCGAACTGCTGCACAATTTCGATCCCGACCGTTTGCTGGCCTTCCACGCGCAGGGAATTCATGGAGTTGGCCAGGTAAAGCGTTTCGTCCTTGGTAATCTCCTGCACCAACTTCATGCAACCGTCAAAATCCGTGTCCAGATAGAGCACCAGCGCGCCGCTGGAAATCGGCTGGACCAATTGGGCGATGGAGATCTTGTTGCGCGGCAAAAGCACGATGGACGGAATGCCCGCCGCCGCGCAATACGTGGCCAGCGCCGCAGAAGTGTCCCCGGTCGAAGCGCAAGCCACCGCCTTGATCGGCGCGCCTTCGGAAATCATTTGCTTAACCTGCGAAACCAGCACCGTCATGCCCAAATCCTTAAACGAGCCGCTGTGAGTATTGCCGCAAAGCTTTATCCATAAGTCGTTCAACCCGACCACCTTCCCAAAGCGTTCCGCCCAAAAAAGATTCGTGCCGCCTTCGTAAAGGGAGACAATGTTATTGTCGTTAATTTCCGGCAGGACCCATTCTTTTTTGGCCCAAACCCCGGAACCATAGGGCCACTGATTGGTCTTGTAACGGTCTTCGAAGAGTTTCTTCCAATCCTTCGCGCTGCGCTGCTTCAATTGGGCCAGGTCGTGCTGGACCTCGAGGAGCGAGTTACAGCGCTGGCAATGGTAGACGATCGTGTTAAGCGGATAAGTGGCTCCGCATTGCGGGTTGATACACTGAAACCAAGCTCGGTATGACATCATTTAAGGCTCCTGTTTACTCAGAACAGTCTATTTTATTCAGAGTTGAACATGAAGTCCAAATCAATTTGCCGCCGCGCGACCACGCCGGACGCATTTTACATTTTTGGGTTCCTCTCTTAATCCTAATCTTACTCTTAATCCTGCCCCGCCCTCTTGGATGAGGTTTAAGATTAGGATTAGGAAAAAAAACGAAAATGTGAAATGCGCTGTCGGACCACGGGGAGGGTCTTGACAATGCCATGTTTGGAGTCCCGCGTTTACGCGGCCCACAAAATCGACAAACTGCTGACCGCCTGAAGGCGGGACTCCAAACAAAAAAGGCCGGCGTTCGCCCGCGAGGCCTGAGGACGCTTGAAATGGGATAAAAAAAATGTTTCAAAATGGCTTGAGCCAGCCGGATTCAGTCAGATCGAGCCGGGTTTTCCGGCCCTTGTGCGACGTCTGCTGGATCGCCTTCTCCGGCCAGGGCTGGTGCATCGGCTGGCGTGGGAGAAGGACGATAGCGCGGATCACTTGGGAGATTTTGCCCTTGCGGCCTATCCTCCACGGCGGGACGGGGAGATCGGCGGCTGGTTCTCGGTTCATCATTCGCGCTTCCTGATTCTCGAAATGTCCCTTAGGCGATTCACTAGACGTAACCTAAGTGCAAATAGTTACTAGAACAAGGGCACCTCGGCGAGGCGCCCCCACCAAAAAAGTGGGCTAAGAGGTGGGTGGTGCAAAACATGGATTTTAGCCCCAAGCCCGAGGCCACGATGCCGTGGCTGGCGTTCGAGGGTGGAGCGTATACGCAGTAGGCGGCTCCCATAACCTGTACGCATTCGCAAAGGCATTGGTTGACATCCCCCGGCGGGGATGGTTGAGTGCGTCGTAGTCATCAACGCACAACGACAGCCCCAAGCGTGATCATGAATCGATTAACGATTATAGTTATCGCAACCTGCATCGTCGTCGCCGGATGTTCCCGACCCGGGATTAAAGGGGATGGAGAAATCAAGACCGAGGACCGTCCGATTTCTGATTATTCCAAAATAGTGGTTTCGGGTGGTTATAGAATTAAATGGTCCAGCGGCAAGCCCGCGCTCACTATTTCCGCCGACCAGAACCTTCTTCCGCTGATCAAAACCGTGGTCAACGGCAAAACATTGCAAATCGACTCCGCCGAACAGTTGGCCCCCACCGAAAGCATCAAGATCACCCTCTCCAGCGCCACTTTGGCAGAAGTGCGATTGACAGGCGGGAACAATTTCAGGGCGGCGCAGATCTCCGGACATGACCTGAAAATTGAATCCACCGGCGCCTCAAGCATCCACGTTGAGGGCTCTGTCACAAATTTGAAAGCCGACCTGACAGGCGCCAGCAGGCTGGACGCAAAATCTCTGCATACTCAGAATGCCACCTTGTCACTGCTGGGAGCATCCGATGCTGCTGTGAATGTTTCCGATGCGCTCAAGGTATCCGTGACCGGGGCAGGCTCGCTGATCTATTCGGGCGACCCAAAATCGGTGGAACAAAACGTTGCCGGCGCGGGAAATATTCGGCGCTCACCATGATTTCATGATGGGATCGGCACAGCATTGCCAAATACTTCATTGAAGAATCATAGCGGTTGCTTTTCCAAGTTGAGCAGACGCCGTTTCCATTCCAAGCCCCCGGCGTAACCGGTAATGCTTCCGTCCTTGCCGATTACGCGATGGCACGGAACGACGATGGCCACGGGATTTCGGCCGGTGTTCATCCCCGCCGCGCGAATCGCCCGCGGGTTGCCCGCCCTGCGGGCCAGCTCTCCGTAACTAATCGTTTGCCCGTAGGGAATGCGCGAAATCTCCCGCCAAACCCGCTCCTGAAACTCGGTCCCTCTAAGTTTAAACGGCAACGAGAAACGGGTTCGCTTCCCCGCCAGGAATTCCTCGAGTTGTTCCTGGGTCGCTCGCAAAACCGGGTGCCGCGGTTCGAGGGACCAGGCGCTCCGCTCCGCGGGGACGTGGCTGCGACCGTCAAAATAAATTCCGAGCAGTTCAGTTTCGTTGGCGACCAGCAAGAGGTCAACCGGGGATTGTTTGAGAATGCAATAGGATGTCATAATTTTGTCTCCAGAGTGGCCCAGAGGTGAAGGGCGGCGTAGGCCCTCCAAGGGCGCCATTTTTCAGTCATCTGCAAGATCTTGTTCGGACTGTTTTCGCCCAGCGCCTTCCGAATCCCCAAGTCTGTGTGGGGAAAGGCGTCGGGCCAGGAAAGGGCGCGCATCGCGATGTACTGGGCGGTCCATTGACCGATTCCTGGGATGTTGCGGAGCTGCCGGAGGATTCCCTCCACCCGGGTGCCAGGCTCCAGGCGCAAGTCGCCACTGGCAATAGCCTGGGAAAGCGCGATCAGCGTCCGGGCGCGCCGTCCAGTAATTCCCAGTCGGCCAATGTCGTCAACGCTGGCCCGCGCAATCTGTGCGGGCTTGGGAAAAAGGCAGCCCAGTGACGGAAAAGGCACGCTAATGGGAGCGCCAAAACGGACCACCAGCCGGCCAGCCAGGGTTCGCGCCGCCGCCACAGAAACCTGTTGCCCAAGAACAGCGCGGATCGCCGTCTCGAATCCGCAAAAGCTTCCGGGAACGCGCAAGCCCGGACATGCTTCAGCCAGCGGGCCCAGCACGGCGCCAATGCCCATTGAGTCGGCGTCCAGATCGAAGACCCGCCTGGTGCGTTCCAGCACCACGGGGCAAACCGGAATGAGCGTGTCGGAAAGCCGCACGGTAAGCACCCGTTGCCCAGGGTCATGCCGGATCTCCAGGAAGCCGGCATATTCTGTGCCCCGGCGGCTTAATCGAACAGTCCGAACATAGGCTTCGTCCTGGACCAGTTCGACTTGCGGTATCGCCCGGCGCGCGAGAAAGGCCAGGATACGTTCCCAATCAAACGGCGGGCGATAGCCCAGGCGAAACGAAAATTCGGCCGAGTTTGGAGCCTGCTTTTTCTGCGTTTTTCGGAGTTGGGACGGTGTCATCCGGTAGCGATCCTTGAGGGCGACATTAAATCGCCGAAGGCTGCGAAATCCGCTGGCCACGGCCACTGATGTCACTGAGAGGCGTGAATCTGTCAACAACTGCTTGGCCAAATGCAAACGTTGTGTCTGCCAATAATCGATGGGCGAGACGCCGAATTCCTTACGGAACACCCGGCGCATCTGCCGGTCCGTGACTCCCAATTTGCCGGCCAGCTCCTCCAGGGAATGGTCGGCCAGAAAATCCTGGTTAAGATACGAGGCGGTGGTCCGGGCCAATTGGCTGCTGACCTCCATGGGACTGCTGCCGGGAGCAAGTTCGGGCCGACAGCGCTTGCACGGGCGGTATCCCGCCACCTCCGCCGCCGCAGCCACGGGAAAGAACAGGCAATTCTTGCGCAAGGGCGTCTTCACCCGGCAAAGCGGCCGGCAGTAAATCCGGGTGGTCTTGACCGCGACGAAGAAGCGCCCGTCAAAACGAGAATCGCGGCTGATGAGCGCCTGGTAACACTGGTCTGCATTTAAATTCACGCCATCAATCTATAACGAATGCGAGCCGGTTGCTCGCCGTTTTCGGACATCGAATTGGCGGCGCGGCCAGATTCATCTTCGATGACGAAATTTGAATTCGCCTTGTCCGTGGGCTGTGTTTCAATTAGAGTCGCGCGGTGAGCGATTTGACGGAAACTTCAACTGTCGCGCCGTTGACTTCCGGCAGGGACGAAACAGTTCGCCGGCCTGAGTTCGCCGTTACTCATTGGTCCGTGGTGCTGGCCGCCGGCGGAAAAGAGGGCGCGCCGGCCCATGCTGCTTTGGAGAAACTTTGCCGGCTTTACTGGTATCCACTCTACGCCTATGTCCGGAGGCGCGGGCATTCGCCGGAAGATGCCCAGGATTTAACCCAGGAATTTTTTGCGCGGCTGCTGGAAAAGAGATGGCTGGCCCGCGCCGACCAGCAAAGAGGACGGTTCCGGTCTTTCTTGTTGTCAGCCATGAACCATTTTTTGGCGGATGAATGGGACAAGGCGCGCGCGCAGAAACGCGGCGGCGGCGCGGCCAATCTGCCCCTGAAATTCGACACCGCCGAAACTCGCTACGGCCATGAACCGGCCGACAACGTCACTCCGGAACAGAATTACGAACGCCGCTGGGCGCTGGCTTTGCTCGAAGAAGTCCTGCGCAAACTTTGTTTGACACATCAGGAGGAAGGCGGGATGGAATATTTTACCGCGCTGTATCCGTGCCTGACCGGCGAGCGCACGGCGCTCCCTTACGGGGCTCTGGCCGCAAAGCTGGGCGTGAGTGAAAGCGCGGTGAAGTCCGCCGTGCATCGCCTGCGCCGGAGTTATCGCCAATTGTTGCGCGATGAAATCGCCCAAACAGTGGCGGAGCCGTCCGAGGTCGATGAAGAATTGCGGCACCTCTTTATTGTCCTGGCAAACAAATAATGATTTTCTGCGCAACCTTTCCCGGCCTTTGCCTAAGTAAAGGATGGCAGAATTTGCCAATATGGAAACGATTAAAATTTGTCCGAATTGCCGAAGCCCTTTGCCGCCCGACCTCCCGTTGGGACTATGCCCGCAATGTCTGATCAAAACCGGCTTCCCCACCGGGACCGAACCCGGCCTCGGAAGCGAAGTCGCCGGAGCGCGATTTGTGCCGCCGCCGGTCGAGGAAATCGCCCGGCTTTTTCCGCAGTTCGAGATACTCGGCTTTATCGGCAAGGGCGGGATGGGAGCAGTGTATAAGGTGCGGCAGCCGTCACTGGATCGAGTGGTCGCTTTAAAAATACTTCCGCCCGCTGTGGCCAGCGACCCGGGCTTTGCCGAACGTTTCAATCGCGAGGCGCGGGCTTTGGCGCGGTTGAATCATCCCAATATCGTGGCCGTGCATGACTTCGGCAAAGTGGGAGCGTTGCATTATTTGCTGATGGAATTTGTCGATGGGACAAATTTGCGCGAGGTGGAGCGCGCCGGGAAACTGGCCCCGGAACAAGCGCTGGCCATCGTGCCGCAAATCTGCGAGGCGCTGCAATTCGCGCACAACGAGGGCATCGTCCATCGTGACATCAAACCGGAAAACATTCTCCTGGACAAAAAAGGGCGGGTGAAAATCACCGACTTTGGCATCGCGAAAATGGTGGGCGCGGCCGTCGCGGAAGGTCAACTGACGGGCGCCCAGGATGTCGTCGGCACTCCGCATTACATGGCGCCGGAGCAAGTCGAGCAGCCGCAGACGGTCGATCACCGGGCGGATATTTATTCACTGGGCGTCGTTTTTTACGAAATGCTCACCGGCGAACTGCCGCTGGGAAAATTCGCCGCGCCATCGAAGAAAGCGCAAATGGATGCGCGCCTGGACGACGTGGTGCTGCACACGCTGGAGAAGGAACCGGAACGGCGTTATCAGCAGGCCAGCCAGGTCAAGACGGATGTGGAGGCGATCACAAGCAACCCGGCCGGCTCGGCGCCAAGAGCAACGGCCCCACCGATTATTCCAAGCGCGCCAATCCTGTCCGCCTCCGCGTCAACGAGCGACAAAATAATTCTGCCGGCATTTCTTTTGGCGTTCTTTTTTGGAGTCTTCGGCGCGCATCGGTTCTACGTGGGAAAAACCAAAACCGCAGTTTTGCAACTGTTCACTTTGGGCGGCCTGGGCATCTGGGCGGTGATTGATTGGATTTTGATCCTGTGCAAGGCGTTCACGGACGGGCAGGGGCGAAGAATCACGCACTGGGTTCACTCCAATGACGTCAGCGAACCGAAACCGGAGATCAAAGCGCACACCGGTCCCCCACCAAACCCGGCGGCGGCGAGCGCCAAAACGCCAGGCGACATGAGAAAACAGATTGTCCAACTTGCCGTAGGACTGATGATTGCCGCCGTGTTAAATCTGTTTTCGGCGCTGTGTAAACGGCGGTCGAAAACTGTAGCGGGGTCACGGATGTGACGGAGCGGTCGAAAACTGTGTCACCTTCATTAACAATGAAAGGATGTACACAGATATGGAACAGTGGAGTGAGATTCGG
>Ga0182030_10005834_pt1 | contig 26071 bp, 30 predicted proteins | sample 812S3MmetaG_FD_121299 | JGI IMG/M metagenome (GOLD analysis project Ga0182030, IMG submission 121299) | Permafrost microbial communities from Stordalen Mire, Sweden - 812S3M metaG (Illumina Assembly) | ecosystem: Environmental > Terrestrial > Soil > Wetlands > Permafrost | place: Sweden...
TCAAGGGCGGCAACCGCGCCAACATCATCAATACCGATTGCGGTCCAATCGGCATATTGATCTGCTACGATTGCGAATTCCCCGAGCTCGTCCGTCATGTGATCGACCAAGGCGCGGCTATTCTGTTCGTGCCGTTCTGCACCGATGAGCGGCAAAGCTATATGCGGGTACGCTATTGCGCGCAGGCGCGCGCCGTCGAAAATCAGTGTTTTGTGGTCATGGCCGGCAATGTCGGCAATCTACCCAAAGTCGAAAACATGGATATCCAATATTCGCAAAGCTGCGTGCTCACGCCCTGCGACTTTCCCTTCGCGCGCGACGGCATTGCCTCGGACACGACGCCGAATGTCGAAATGGTGGCAATTGCCGATTTGCAGCTCGACAACTTGCGCGCGGCGCGTCAGGGCGGCACCGTGCAAAATCTCAAGGATCGCCGCTTCGATCTTTATTCGGTTACTTGGCGCGGAAGGTGATTGGCGCGGCAGGTAAATTGGCGCGCAAGATAATCTATTTCGGCTCCGCAAAGGGCAATTCCGAATCCGCCGGCGGCATCATACGGAAGACGTTGAGCGTCATCGAGATCATCACGTAATAGCCGAGAATGCCGACCAATTCGACGGTTGCGGCGTCGCCAAGCAATGCGTGCAAGCGCTTGTAAGTGCCGTCGCTCACGAGCTTGTTCTTGTAGAGCTCATGCACAAAATCGTAAATCGCCCGCTCGTCCTTCGGCGCGGATTTCGGCACGCGGCCGGCACGCAGATCCTGAATGGTCTTAGGCTTGACGCCGGCTTTTTCCGCCATTGGCGCATGAGCGAACCACTCGTATTGCGCGCGCCAAAGCCTTGCAGTGCATAAAATTGCGAATTCCGACAGCCGCGGCGCCAGCGCCGTCTTGTAGCGGCAATGACCGCCGAGCGCCTGCGCCAACTGGCCGAATTCGGGCGCATGCAGCCAGACCGCGAAAGGCCCGCGCGGCGTGATGGATTTGCCGCGCGGCCCGGAACGGATCGCCTCCATCAAAGCGCGCTGGGCATCGTTCATCTGCGCTTCGTTGAGGACAGGCAGGCGTGGCGCCGGGCGCTTGGCGGGCATGATTTAGGTCCTTGTGGCGGAATGCGGCGGAGGGGCGAGACGCAAGGCTAACTTTATAGCCTAAATCGATGCAGCGCACGCGCCTGAAAACCGGCGCTGGATACTAAATCAAGATGCAGGAAAATCAGTCGCTATTCGACCGACGCGGTCACATCGATCAGGCCGCGGTCGGTCATATGCAGCGCTTGGGCTGCGGCGAAGGACAGATCGAGCACGCGTCCTTTCACGAACGGTCCGCGGTCGTTGACCGTGACCGTCACGCTACGGTGGGTTTTGCGGTCGGTGACGCTGAGGCGGGTGCCAAACGGCAGAGTGCGGTGCGCAGCGGTGAACTTGGTGCCGTCATAGGCCGGCCCGGATGCGACCTTGCCCTTGTAGTCTTTGTCGTAATAGGAGGCGACGCCGGAAAAATCACGCGGCCCTTGTGCTAACGCGTTGCCGGCCATGAAACCGGATGCGAGCGCCACGCCTGCCGCTATCCAAATTCCGCGAGACATGGTCGGTCACATCCAGAGTGCAATGCTGCCGTCACTGCGCAAAATGGAGAAACTACGCAGAAAGGCTGTGCGCCCCCGGCCGTTGAGCGTGATTGGCTGTGGCTTTCGTCATTAATGTCCCCGAAGCGGAAAACCGATGCCCAAACGCCAATGCGTACGCTTGGTAACGCGCGGCCGAGTTCCGAGTTCGAAGTTCCATGATCGATGTCTAGTGAAATTCCGGCAGCGCCTGCTTGATCCGGGCAATATCGGCCCATGGATCTTGGCGCAGGCGCGCGAGGCGCTGGGCGACGTTTTTCACCGTGTACTGGTCAGCGCTTTTGAGCGCGCCGAGCTCGGTCCATGCGATCGGCGTGGACACCGGTGCGCCCGGCCGCGCGCGGGTGGAGTAGGGCGCTACCGCGGTGGCCTCGCGGCTGTTGCGCAGATAGTCGATGAAGATGCGGTTATTGCGTTTGCTCTTTGACACGACCGCCGTGTAACGCTCGCGCGCATCGGCGGCCATGGCGGAGGCTACCGCGTGGCAGAACTCCTTGGCCTCGTCCCAGGGCGTAGGCTTGACGGGCACCACCACATGCAGACCCTTGCCGCCCGACGTTTTGAGAAAAGTCTTGAGTTTCAATTTCGCCAGCCGCGCCCGCACGTCGCGCGCGGCTGCGACCACGTCTCGCCAGCCGGTGCCAGGCCCTGGGTCGAGGTCGAACACCAGCCGGTCGGCACGCTCGCGGTCGCCAATCGTGGTTCCGCGCGTGTGGACCTCCAGCACGCCGGCCTGCACCAATGAGATCAAGCCGTCGAGACCGTCGATCGAGATGATCTTGCCGGTCTTTTCTTTCACCTGGTGCAGATGCTGTGTGGCGATGCCAGCGGCTGCATGTTTTTGAAAGAAGCATTGCCCGGCGGCGCCTTCCGGGCAGCGCAGCAGCGAGATCGGCCGCCCGGTCACATGCGGCTTCATCCATTTCCAGATTTGCTCATAAAACTCGGCCAGATCGCGCTTCGTGACACCGGCGTCCTCCCAATAGACGCGGTCGGGATGCGACAGCGTGATGCCGGCGACCTCGGCTTTGCGCGGTTTCACCGGCGCGCTTTTGCGCTTGGCGCTTGCCTGGGTGTTGACCGCGGCCATCGACTTCACTTCCCGCACAACGTCCTTGGCCGGCTTATCCTGACGCAGGCCCTGAAACGAAGATTGCCGCACGCGGTTCTCGTGAGTCCAGCCGTGAAAGTCGATCTCGGCGACCAGTTTCGGCAATACCCAAATTGGCGCGCGCTGGCCGCGCTCTTCCTGCGGTACGGCATCGAACGCGGATTGGTCGAGGATAAGCGGCTTGAAGGTGCGATAAAGCGCACGTGCGCTGTTATGGGTAAAGCCGGTACCCGTGCGCCCGGCGTAACGGAGCTTGCCGTGGTCACAGACGCCGAGCACCAGCGCGCCGACGGAATGCCTGTCCGCACTCGAAGGCGTAAATCCCGCCACGACGAATTCCTGCCGGTCCGTGCATTTGGTCTTGATCCAGTCATGGCCGCGCCCGGAATGATATGCCGCGTCCGCGCGCTTCGAGACGATGCCCTCCAGATGCATCTTGCAAGCGTGTTTGAACAAGAGGGGTCCCGGCTCGTCGATCGACTGGCTTAGCCGAATGGCTTTGGGGGCGTGCGCAACAAGTTTCGCCAAAGCCGCCTTGCGTTCGCGCAATGGCAAACCCCGCAGATCGACGTCATCGAGATGCAGGAGATCGAAGACATAAAAAGTCATGTCGGCGTCACGGCCGGCCTTGAGCGCCTGTTGCAACAACGAAAAGCTCGATACGCTGTCATCGCCATCGACCACCAATTCGCCGTCTTTCAACGCGGATTGTGCCGGGAGCTTCGCGACCGCGGCGGCGATGGACGAAAACTTTCGGGTCCAGTCGTGGCCGTTGCGAGTGAAAAGCCGGACCTTGCCGTCTTCGAGATGGGCCTGGATACGGTAGCCGTCGAATTTTATTTCGTGGATCCAATTGCTGCCAGATGGCGCCGTCTCGGCCAACGTCGCCAGCGACGGTGGCACGAAGCCGGGCAGGGCGGCGTTACCCGCGCGCTTGCGCTTCGATTTGCGTTTCGCCGACGCTTTCTTTGCTTTATTAGTCTTTTTGCGGCCGGTCTTTTTTCGCGCGGTCGCCTTCGGGCGCGCACCCTTTGCGATTTCATCCATGGTCCGGCCCGATTTCACCGAGAGCGGTTGCTGTTCCAGAATATCCTTGGCGCGGTTTGCGCGCGCCGCTTCGTCCTTGGCCTTGATCAGCAGCCAGTTATCGCGCGTTTCGCCGCGCCGCCGATGCATGCGCACGAGATGCCAGGCGCCATGCAGCTTTTCGCCGTCGAGCGTAAATGACAGGTGTCCCTTGGCTAGGCCTTTACGCGGGTCGTCCTCCGGGATCCAGAAGCCGCGGTCCCAGATCATGACGGTGCCGCCGCCATATTCGCCCTTGGGGATTGTGCCTTCGAACTTGTTGTAGTCGATCGGGTGATCTTCCACCTGTACGGCAAGGCGTTTATCGCCGGGCACCAGGCTGGGGCCGCGCGTCACGGCCCAGCTTTTCATTACGCCGTCGAGTTCGAGCCGCAAATCGTAATGCAGGCGTCGCGCCGCGTGTTTCTGAATGACGAAAGCATCGCCCGGGCCGCCGCCGACCTTGCCTTCCGGCTCGGCGGTGACACCAAAGCGCCGCTTGCCGTGGTACGTCGATAGCCTGGGTCCTAGTCTGGGCCTTGGCATCTAGTTCAGCCCGCCTTCTTGACCTTGCGCCGCGGCGGCGCCCGCTTGGCGCGCGTGTGGCCTTTATGCGATGCGGCCCGCGACGTCGACTGCCGCCGATCCGCCCGGGCACTGGCACGCAATGCATCCATGAGATTGATCACATTGCTCGGTTTCGGTTCGGCCGTGACCGGTGGCGCTTTGCCGGTACGTTTGGCCTTGATCAGATCGATCAGCGCGCCTTCGTAGCGGTCCTTGAATTTCTCCGGCTTGAAGTGCCCCTTTTTGGTTTCGAGAATGTGGGTTGCGAGCTTGAGCAAGTCGGCCGGCACCTTGATGTTCTCAATGTCGCCGAAATAATCCTGCTCGTCCCGCACCTCGGTATTGTAGCGCAACGCGGTCGCCAGCAAACCTTTGCCGCGCGGGCGCAGTAGCAACAGGCGCTCGCGGCGGTAGACGACGACGCGGGCCAAGCCTGCCAAGTCCTCCTTCGCCATCGCCTCGCGGATCACGGCGAACGCTTCCTGCGCCACCTCGTCTTGCGGCACGATGTAGAATGACTCGTCGAGATAGATCCGATCGACCTCGGAAACCGGCACGAATTCCTCGATGTCGATGGTGCGGGTGCTCTCAAGCGCGACATTGTCGAGTTCATCTTCCTCGAGCAGCAAATAGCGTTCGCTTTCAAGCTTATAGCCCTTGACGCGATCCTCCTGCTCGACCGGATCGCCGGTCTCGGCGTCCACGACTTCGTTGTGGATTCGATTGCCGGTCTTGCGGTTGACGATGTTGAAACGGATGCGCTGCGAGGTCGACGTGGCCGAATACATAGCCACCGCGCACGACACGAGCGATAATTTGAGAAAACCCTTCCAGTTCGGCCTGGGCGCCATGAACCGTACTCCTCAACGCATTACACCCCGATCAAACTCCCTGGTTATGGGCCGGTTCCATCACGGCGGAAGGAGTTAGTGGCGCATTAAATTGCGGCTGGAACTAATTCGAGGAACTGGAGTTTTCTCAACAGGGATTTAGCCACGCGGGCTCATTAAACGAGCGAAACGAGGAGGCAACAATGCTGAGTTGGGCAATTACATTTTTGGTTATTGCGTTAATCGCCGCGGTATTGGGCTTTGGCGGCATTGCGGGCTTTGCTGTCGAGGCCGCCAAGATCGTCTTCATGGTGGCGATTATTTTGTTTCTGATTTCCGCTGTGGTCCACCTCGTCCGCGGACGTTCCCCGACCGTTCCTTAAATCGCGCTAGAGCTCAGCGGCGTCGGCGAGTGTCAGTTCGCTTTCGGGCGCGATCCGCTCATGCTTTTCTTCAATACTCTTGATCCGATAGAACGGCTCACGCGGGTCGTTATCCGAGGGTGGCATCAGATAGCGAATTTCATAAGGCCCGGCGGCGGCCGCGCGTAGCACCTTCGGCATCAGCTCGACAATTTGTCCGATACTGAACTTATGCGCCATGAGGCGCCCTCTCGTATTTGTTTATTAATTCGACGTAACGTCGCGACTCCGCGCGTGAGAGTCTACGCAGTTTCGGGAGGTATTTCCGTCAGAGCTTGGCGGTTACGACTCATATTGGCCCGTTAATGGGGCATTGCGAGTTAAATTGTCCGCAAGCCTGCAAGTGCAGCGGTTCGGCGAAACCGCCACGGTGCCTATGTACGGTCCTCGACTCTTGGGGATTATAGGCGCACGGTTGCCCGGATAGGCAACGAATGCCGCGGGCGTTCGCGCCAATCTACTGAAATTATGCGTTGTATTGCCGTCGCTCGAAAGCGAGGCGAAAGGTCCCCATGCCGACTTCGACCCTGTCGAAGGAAATGTTGTTTGCCGATATCCCGGCTGGAATAGCGCTCGCACTTTCGCACGCCATTATCGATACCGTCCGCGATCCGCTACTGGTGCTTGATGAAAATCAGCGCATCACCGCGGCGAGCCGGTCGTTCTACCAAATCTTCCAGCTCGACGACGAAGACCTCCGCGGCCAGATCCTTTTCGATATCGGCGGCGGACAGTGGAATATTCCGGAGCTGCGTCAGCTTCTGGAAGCCATCGCCAGGGACGACGCGACCATCGAAGGCTACGAAGTCGATCGTGATTTCCCCAGGATCGGCCGGCGCATCATGCTACTGAACGTGCGCAAGGTATTCTACGAGAAGGGAATTCACAGCACCGTCCTGCTGGCATTCGAGGACATTACCGCCCGGCGCCTGGTCGAGCAGCAGGTGCAGGAGCTGCTGACTGAAAAGGATATGTTGCTGGAGGAAATGCAGCATCGCGTCGCCAATAGTCTGCAGATCATCGCCAGTATCCTTCTGATCAAGGCGCGTACCGTGCAGACCGAGGAAACGCGGCTACACTTGCAGGACGCCCATCAGCGCGTTTTATCGGTCGCGGCCGTGCAAAAGCATCTGCAGGTCTCCGGCGCCGGCGCGCCTATCGAAATTGCCACTTATCTCACAAGGTTATGCGAGACTTTGGCGCAATCCATGATCGGCGATAGCCGGCCGATCACGCTGAAAGTGGAGGCCGACGCGGGCACCGCCAAATCGCATCAGGCGGTGAGCATAGGCTTGATCGTGACCGAATTGGTCATGAACGCCTTGAAGCATGCGTTTTCGGGCAACCGCAAAGACGCGGCGATCGTGGTATCTTACAAAGTTTCCGACCCGGACTGGAAGCTGACGATTTCCGACAACGGTATCGGCAAACCGGCTCCGAACGCCGCCGACGGCGTCAAGCCAGGTCTCGGCACCAGCCTGGTGCACTCGCTCGCTAAGCAACTCGGTGGCACGGTCGAAATTAAGAGCGGACCGCACGGCAGGTCGGTGTCGATCACGCACGCGACCTTCAAGACGAAATCCCCCGATATCGCAGCGACGGCTGCGGCCTAACGGCGCAGCTTCAGTCCTATCTCCTTATGGAACTTTTTCCGGCCTTGCGCGTTGATGTGTAAGGTTGAGGCTATTGCGAACGGTCGTATTGCTTTGCGCGAATACGCAATCGCCCAATCGCTATAACCCAAGGAGATTTCTCATGCGCACTATGCTCAAGGCTGGATTAGTCGTGTTGGCACTGGCTGCCACGCCGTTTGCGGCACAGGCCGGAACGCTGGAAGGCGTTGCCATCGGCGCCGGCACCGGTGCGGTGGTTGCGGGCCCTCCCGGCGCGGTAGTCGGCGGCGTCATCGGCGGCGTGGTCGGCGGGCCAAATATCGTTCGCCGCCATCGCCACTGCTGGATCAATCGCAACGGCTATCGCCGCTGCCGTTACTAGGCGCGCGATCGGCTGTATGAGGGGCACGAAAAATTACGGTATGTTCAATTTTGCTCAGACGCCCCGGGCGACCCATGCATAATTGGTGGAATCCGGGCGCCCTCAATGCCCCCCATTGACGCCAACGTCCGGCACCCCGGCTGGCAAAAACCGGCCGGGGTTTCTTTTATCTATTGTTCTAAAGGGGGCATCCCGTGACCATGAACCGTAACGTTCTGACGTTGCTTGTGTGTGTGTTCGCCGTCGTCGCCGTCGTTCTTGGCTACCAACTCTACCAGGAGCGCCACAAGACCGGCGTCGCGATCAGCATCGGCGACCGCGGCATCTCGATCGAGAAAAAATAATTCATCGCGCGCGCCATTTTTCGGCGCGCCGTTCAGATCAAAGGAGACACCATGTCGCTCGGCCTCATCCTTCTCATCATCCTTGTGATCTTTCTGTTCGGCGGCTTCAGTGGCCGTTTCGGCGGCTATGGTTACGGTTATGGCCACCGCGGCGTCGGTCTCATCGGCACCATTCTCATCATCGTCGTTATTCTGATGCTGCTGGGGCGGCTCTGATCTAATTTAATTTGTGGCGGCATCGCGCGTAGGGACCGTGCGCCGGGGCCCGGTTCCACCTATGGTTGACCGATACCTTCTGAAAATGTCTAATGACACTACCTATGCGTGTCGGGCATTTTGAAAGCGTCATCGTCATGAAATCGTTCCGGCTTTCGTCGCCGCGCCTGTTGTGGGCCCTGTTGTTTTGTGTGGCCGGCGGATTTCCCGCACAGGCGCAGAGCTGGCCGACGCGGCCGATCACAATTGTGATCAGCTTTGGTGCGGGCGGTGCTGGCGATCTGATTGCTCGTCCGTTCGCCGAATATGCCTCCAGAGAATTAGGACAGCCGGTTATTATCGAAAATCGGCCGGGTGGTGGCGGAATTATCGGTGCGATCGGAGTCGCCAAGGCGGCGCCAGATGGCTATACGCTTCTCGTGCAAGCAAGCGGACCAATGATCCTGCGGCCGATTTTGGATCCGGCGGTTGGATTCAATGCGCTGAAGGATTTTTCCCCGATTGTACTGTTTGGCGGTTATCCCAATGTGGTGCTTGCCGGTGCGCAGTTTGCTCCGCGGACGATGAAGGAAACCATAGTCTGGGCGAAACAAAATCCCGGCCGTCTTACGATCGGACATCCCGGTCTCGGCACGGTTGGACATCTCGCGGGCGTGCTCCTTGCGAACAAGGCTGGAATCACGGCGAACTTCATCGCTTACCGAGACAATTTGCAGATGATGCCCGATTTGCTGGGGGGGCGGATCGATATCGGCGTGGTGGCTTATACGGCTCAACTCAAGGCGGCGCGCGTCATGGCCGTGATGTCGCCTGATCCGGTCGAATTCCTGCCGGGCGTGCCGACCATGCGCGACGCCGGCCTCGCGGGTGTCTATGCATCGACCTGGTTCGCCTTATTCGGTCCAGCAAATCTGCCGCCCGAAATAGTTGCCAAAATAAATGCAGTGGCAAACGCGTTTCTCAACAGCGACGATGGCCGAAAACGAATGGCTTTGATCGGTCTTCAAACCGTCGGCGGCTCGGCCAAGCAGTTGGCCGCAAAAATGGCCGAAGATACAATTTTGTGGTCCAAGGTGATCAAGGATGCCAACATCAAGTTAGACGGCAAGCATTGACGACCGAGATGGAATGCTGCGGCCGCGCCTAAGACGAAATCCTTGTCCGAGTGTCGCTAGCGGAAATCTCTTTCCGGATTAATCTAATGACGGCGCGCACCGCAGGCGAAGGTTCATTTGCCCGATGAACCAGCGCGATGTTTGAATATTTTGGCGGCCCCGCAATGTTTCGCAGTACCACCGAGGGGTCTGCGAAAGCCTTGAGCGATTCCGGTATCACCGAAATGCCGACCTTGGCACTAACCAGCGTTAACAAGGATATCGCGTCTGGCGCGCGCCGGACAATTTGGGGAATCGCACCGGGCGGCAGAACTGCAGCAATGTTTCGCCAAAAGCCCATCTCGGCATCCAATTCATAGGCAACAAATCGTTGTTTCGCCAAAACCGCCGACGTGATGCTCTTTTGTGTCGCAAGCGGATGATCGCGGTGGACCGCGAGAACGAAACGTTGGCGATCGACATCGAACGCCGTCATCCCGGCCGGATAAGAATCCAAGCTGCGCACAAATCCTATATCGAGGCTGCCGGAATTGATCGCCTTGATTTGCCGCAAGGTCTCCATGCGATGAACATTGACTAAAACGCTTGGCATGGCGGCATGCGAGAATTCGATCATATTTTTGATATGGCCTGCAGCTGCCGCGATTAGAACATATCCGACTTTGACATCGCCGACTTCACCGCGCGCGGCCTCGCGCGCAAACCGCTCGGCCTGGTCGAAACTCTCGATCAAAGCCAATGCGCGTTTCTGAAACTGCTGGCCGGCGAAGGTGAGCTCGACTTTTTTCTTGGTGCTGCGCGTGAACAGCGTCACGCCAAGATAAGATTCAAGCCATTTGATTTGGTGACTGAGCGTCGGTGCCGCGATGTTGAGCCGCTCCGCCGCGCGCGCGAAATGAAGTTCCGACGCGACGGCCGTGAAGTAACGCAGATGGCGGACTTCCATTGAAAGATTATGAGGTTAGACCTCGCAAAAAGCCAGCTTTGTCTAAATGCTGTCTTCGTTAAACAGCGTCACGCGCTATTTGGCATTTGCGTGGCGTTGCACAATTAAATTTGAGTTAGCGGCAATACCGTCGACCGAAGTCGATTTCAAGGGGAAGTAATGGCCCATAAGCGCGCTTAATGATGCGCGGGCTCGAACGGTCCTCGACCGCTTACTCCCGGCCGCCGGCGAGCACCGCGCGGGTTTGTTCGTCCGGGCCAAAGTCATCGACGCCGTCGATCGATAGCAGTTCGACTAGTCTCGTGCGCGCGCGGTTGACGCGCGATTTGATGGTGCCGACTGCACAGCCGCAGATATTCGCGGCTTCTTCGTAGGAAAATCCCGACGCGCCGACCAAGATGAGCGCCTCGCGTTGGTCCGCCGGCAGGCGCGCCAGCGCTTCCTTGAACTCGCGGAATTCGACCTGGCCGTGCTGCTCGGGCTGGGTTTTCAGCGAGTCGGCATAATGCCCGTCGGTATCTTCGACCTCGCGCCGGCGCTTGCGGTATTCCGAGCGGAAATGGTTGCGCAGGATCGTGAACAGCCAAGCCGACATGTTGGTGCCGGGCTGGAACGAGTCGATATTGGCCAGCGCGCGCAGCATCGTTTCCTGGACCAAATCATCGGCGCGATCCACGTTCCCGCACAGCGAGATTGCGAAGGCGCGGAGACTTGGCACCGCGGCAAGAACGGCTTTGCGGACCGACTCGTCCATGGGCATTAGTGCTTGTCCTTATTCCCATTGCCTTCGAGACGATTAAGCAGATCGGCGAACCGATCCGGTACACCTTGGCTCACTACGTCGTCGTACATGGCGCGAAGCTGCTGGCCGAGACGTGCCTGGACTTCGCGGCCAAGCTTGCCGGGCTTGGAATCGGATTTTTTGGTGGCCGCGGTTTGCATTGGATTTTGTTGTCCCACGGGTTTTCGCTCGTCATTCATCGTTTAGGCCCCAATTTCCCTCGCCCAGCCTGGCTAAGGTCCCCCCCGTGATCGCGTCCAGTCAAAACCTTTGAATGGACAGATGGTTCCATAAATAGGGAACTTTTTTCCACCCGCCACGTTGGTTGGGGTACTAGGTTGGCTGAAGTACGGGGGCCATACCCAGGAGGGCCTGTTAGACAGGCTTTTGGGCCATTCGTTCGGGAGGGATTCTTGTCGACATCTCAAGCAGTTGCACAGCATTTGCCCTATCTGCGCCGCTATGCGCGGGCGCTTTCCGGTAACCAGGCCTCGGGGGACGCCTATGTAGCGGCGGCCCTGGAGGCTTTGATAGCTGACCCCAAAATTCTCGATACCACCTCATCGACCCGGATCGCCCTCTATCAATTATTCACGAAGATCTGGAATTCGGTCACCGTGAACGGCAAGCCCAATGCCGACGATCCAAACCAGCCGGTCGAGCGTCATCTGGCTCAGATCGCCCCCTTGCCGCGCCAGGCCTTCCTGCTGGTCGCTTTGGAGGGCTTGTCCGAGGACGACGCTGCCAAGGTGCTGGATGTCGAAGTGCCCAAGCTACGCGAACTGGTCGATCAATCCGGCCGTGAGCTCGCCGCTGAAATCGCCACCGACGTTTTGATCATCGAGGATGAGACTTTCATCGCGCTCGATCTCGAAGGTCTGGTCGAAGGTCTCGGCCACAAGGTACTCGGCGTCGCCCGCACCCACGCCGAAGCGATCGCGCTCGCCAAGGTCAAGCGTCCGGGGATCATTCTGGCCGACATCCAACTGGCGGACGGCAGCTCAGGGCTGGATGCGGTCAACGAGATGCTGCGCACTTTCGAAGTGCCGGTGATTTTCATCACCGCCTATCCGGAACGCTTCCTCACTGGCGAGCGGCCGGAGCCGGCCTTCCTGATCGCCAAGCCCTTCCAGCCCGCGACGGTGTCGGCGGTACTCAGCCAGGCGCTATTCTTCGAACGTAACGCCAAGCTGCGCGAGCGCCGCGCCAGTTAAAAAACAATAGGGCAGAAGAAGTTTGAATTCTAGCGGCGAACTATCTTGTTCGCTCGCTCTTCTTGGCCAAGGAATAGCCGATCATCACCGCTTCTACGAGCACGGCCATCTGCATTTCGCGTGGCACAGTGACCGCGGGTCCGCCGGCGATTGCGGATTTGCGTGCAAATCCCCACCAGATCGCTAAGCTGACAAGTGCAAACGCCATGTAGATCCCCGCGACGATCACCTGGGCTTGCATCGCTCCGAATCTTACTTCCAACCCAGTCGTCCCGGCGCTGGTAAAATGATAAAGCGCGACAAGTGCAAAGATCGCAAATACTAAAAGCGACAACGCACGGCGCAATATCCGACCGAAAATTCGGTCGAAGGCGACACCGGCGATGTGCTCGATTTGCATGAACTTAGCGCCGGTTGGACAGGCCGAAAAGAAAGCCGATGCCCGCGGCAACGCCCAGCATGATCAGCGGGCGAGCTTCGATTTCGTCGGTGAGCTTTTTGAAAGCGTCCGTGCCGATGCGCGTGGCCTCGTCGGCGACCGTATTGCCGACGCCGGCGGCGCTGTCGCGCACTCGGCTCATAATGCCGGAAAGAGCCTCGCTCACGAAGTCGCTGACGTCGCCGGTGGCGCCCGACGCTTCGCGCCGTGCAGAACCGGAAAGCCGCCGTAGCCGCTTCTCGAGGTCGCTCATCAGGTCTTCGATCGCCGCGATCTCGTCGGCGGCAGCGGATTTGGCTGTACGCGTTGTCATCGTTTTTGCCTGGAACTGTTTGAATTTCTGACTAAACCTTGCATAGAGAACGTGTCCTTGCGCTGAAAGTTCCACACTCTTGCAAGGCCGCCGGGCACTCGGTTAACGACCAATATTTTGAACAACAGAAGTTTCGCGGCTATGAAACGGATCGCTGGCTACCGCGTTAAGCCATTATCACTTCATCGAAATCTTGGTTATGCGGCCGGTGGACCAGAGGTTGGCTAAAATGTCGGACCCAGATTCAACGGACGCCGCCAACCAACCGACGGCATTAGAACAATCGCAAAAGGAGTGCCAAGACCTTGAGGCTCGCGTGAACGCCCAGTCAATGGAATTGGGCCTGCTGCGCGCCAGATTTGCACGCTACGAAACGGCGCTGCGCGGCTCGCAGGTCACCGTCTACACCCAGGATCGCGAACTTCGTTACACCTCGATCAGCGATCCCATGTTCGGGCGTTCGGTTGAGGATATTCTTGGCTGTACCGACGACGAAATAATTCCCGCCGAGACAGTTAGCGCCGTCGCCACCGTGAAACACGAAGCTATCGAAACCGGACAGCCGACGCGGACGGAAGTAGCCTTCGAAGACGCGCAAGGCCCGCGGTGGCACGACCTGCATGTCGAACCGCTGCGCAACGAAGCCGGCGAAATCGTCGGACTGACCTGTGCATCCATCGACGTAACCGAACGCAAGGAAGGCGAAGCCCATTTGCGGCTGCTGTTGCGCGAGTTGACGCACCGGTCGAAAAACCTGCTGGCGGTGATCCAAGCCATGGCGCGCCAGACCGCGCGTCATGCCGGGTCAATCGAAGGTTTCCTAACTCATTTCAGCGCGCGCTTACAGGCGCTGGCTGCGTCACATGACTTGCTGGTGCGCGAGAGCTGGCATGGCGCATCGCTCGACGACCTGATCCGGTCGCAGCTTGGCGGTTATATAGAGCGCGACGCCGGGCAGGTGGCAATTGAAGGGCCGGCCGTCGCGCTTAAGCCTGAAGCGGCACAAAATCTTGGACTTGCGCTGCACGAACTGGCGATCAACGCGGCCAGATTTGGGGCGCTTTCGGTTCCGGACGGGCACGTCTCCATCACCTGGCAACAGCGCGAACGCGCCGGCGGCCGTGCCATCGAACTCGATTGGCGCGAGCAACGTGGTCCCAAGGTGAAAACAAGGCGCAAGCGCGGCTTTGGCAGTTTGGTAATAGAACGCAATCTCGCCCGCGTCCTCGATGCCGAAGTGAATCTGGAATTCAATCCAGATGGCTTGCGCTGTCATATTGTTATCCCGGCAGGCCAAGTTTTTGCCGAGGACAAAGGCTTTGCCGCCCCATAAGAGTTGCAGGAACCAATTACGCCGCCAGCCGTTTTCCCCTTGTTCCACCGAGCGCATCTGGGCAGTTCCCGCGCCGTCGCTCCTAGGGACCCTTGGAAATCGGATACAATGCCGATGCGCAGTATGGCGGCCTATCTGGTAACAGGCATTTTTGTGGTGCTGGCGATGGATTTTGTCGCGCCACCGGTCGGTCTCGGTCTTGCGGCCGGCATTTGGCCCAAGGGCGACCAGGGCGCCGTCGTTCAAACGGTCGATCGCCTGCACAAAGGCGACCGGCTACCCATCCCGTCAACTTCTGTTGTCCGGCAGCCGGCCCCGCAGCAATCGCCTGAGGTCCTGGTCGGTTGCGAGCCGGTGTTCAGCTCGCTATCGGCGTCTGCGAAAGCGAATTTCGCTGGCCCGAACCGAACGGATCCAAATCTGCCCGGACTTTGTGTTGTCTAAATCTAGAATTGCGACATCCGCATCGGATTGTCGCCACGGAACTTGTTGTGCGCCCTGACGTTGTCAGGCCATCATCCAGAGAAGGGAGAATTTGATATGCTTAAACCCATTTCTGCTTTAGCCGCTATGGCGCTGGCCGCTGCGGTAACGCTGCCGGCTCCGGCGACCGCTCAGTCGCGTGACCGCACGAAGGTCGGCACACTGACTTGCGATATTTCGGCCGGTCTCGGTCTCATTATCACGTCGAAAAAGCATTTGACCTGTATGTATACGCCGTCGCAGCCAGGTCCGCGCGAGGTGTATACAGGGTCGATCACGAAATTCGGTCTCGATCTTGGTGCCACCTCGGGTGGCGAGATGGTCTGGTCGGTTTTCGCGCCTAGCAACAAGCGCTTCGGTGCGCTGGCCGGTCACTACGGCGGTGCGACCGCCGAGGCAACCGTCGGTGCGGGTGTCGGTGCCAATGTGTTGGTTGGCGGCTCCAATCGTACCGTGACCTTGCAGCCGCTTTCGGTGCAGGGTCAGGGCGGTCTCAATCTGGCGGTCGGTGTCGCGGGTCTCGATCTGCATCCGGCGCGCTAAATTAGCGTCGGCCAAGCGTCGTCATTGATATCGCGAACATAGCGGCCGCCCCATTTGGGCGGCCGTTTCGTTTCGTGTTCGAGAACTCGCGCGGGTAATTTCGCACCGGCCAAATGTTCGCCGGATTTGAGTATTTGTACCTAGCGCGCGCAAGGTTTCTTCACTCAATTTACACGACGGCACCGTAACTCATAGGGCCAAATTCATTGGCACCCAGCCGATTGCCGCGCCAGAGGCTAAGTGATGCCAGGCTGGGTTCATCGTAAAATACACAGCGCCGGGCACGGACCAAACGATTACTGAGGAGGTTGCATGAGCGTGCTTCGAATTCTTCATGTCGATGACGAGCCCGACATCCGTGAATTGGTCGATATCTCACTTGGGCTGGATACCGAATTCGCGTTCAAAAGCTGCGCGTCGGGCGCCGAAGCGCTCATGGCCGCGGCTGAATGGTCGCCGGATCTTATTTTGATGGACGTAATGATGCCGGTCATGGACGGGCCGCAAACACTTGGCCGTTTGCGGGAAATTGCGGAGACGGCGGATATTCCGGTGGTGTTTATGACCGCGCGGGCGCAAGCACGCGAGCTCGCGCATTTTCTGTCGTTGGGAGCCGCCGGTGTCATTCCCAAGCCGTTCGATCCGATGACGCTGGCCGGCGTGGTTAAACAATATCTGCGCACCGGCGTTCCTAATAGCATCGACCGGCTGGTGGAGGCGGTTGACCGCGATTGCGGCGAGGGCGCCGATGCGGCGCCCAATGTACGGTCGGCATAGAAGCGGTTGGCATCATGCGTAAGCTGCCACAGACGCTGATCGCATTCGCCGCCTTATCGCTCGTCGCCGCGGCACCCAGTCCCACAAAACGATTCGACGGACTTAATATCATCGCGGTGCCGGGTCATCCATTCGGTAGCGAAACGGCGAACCGATCGATGGCGCAAGCCAAACGCCTGGGCGCCGTAGCGCTCGCCATTGTTCCATTCCTTTGGCAGCCGACTCCGCAGAGCCCCGCAATTTCCCGCGGCAGCGATATGCCGGACGACGAATTGCGCAGTGCCATTCGCGAAACGCGCAAGCTCGGCATGGCGGCCATCGTCAAGCCGAATGTCTGGGTCCCGGTGAGCTGGGCCGGAGCGGTCGAACCCGCTTCCGAACAGGACTGGCACGCCTGGTTCAAGGCCTATGGCGAAGCCATCACGCATATCGCGCGGCTTGCGGCCGAGGAAAAGGCCGAGGCACTTATTATTGGCACGGAGTTGACCAAGACCAGCCGGCGTCCGGAATGGAGCGATTTGATCAGACGCGTCCGTGCGATCTATCCAGGCCTCTTGTTTTATGTAGCGCATAATTCCGAAGAAGCAGAGCAGGTCTCATTCTGGCCATTGCTGGACGCCATCGGTGTCTCGCTATATCCACCGCTTGGATTTGATAAAGACCGCGACGGCAGGCTCCGGGAGATGGAGCAGTCTGCCGACCGGGTCGATGCTTTGGCCAAACGCTTCAACAAGCCGGTGATCGTTGCGGAAATCGGGCTGCGGTCGGCAAAAGGCGCCGCGGCCAAGCCGTGGGAGAGCGCCGAGGAGCGTAGCTCCGCCGCCGACCCGCTTTTGCAGGCCGAGGTCCTGGCCGATTGGTTGCGTGTCCTTGACCGGCCGACCGTGCAAGGCGTGCTGATATGGCGCTGGCTTAGCGATCCATCGGCCGGAGGGCTGGCCGACACCGATTTCACCGTGCAAGGCAAGCCGGCCGAAGGCGTGCTGCTTTGCGCCTGGACGGTCGGCTGCCGCAAGCGATGACCTAGAATTCGTAGGACAGAGCGGTGACCAGACCGTTTTCCTGTAAAGCATTGCGACCGCTGAATGTCGTGAAGGCGCCAACCTGAATTGAAAGCGCGGGCGTGAGACTATAGACCGCGCTCAATTGGAACTTGGAATAGTCATAGCTTGTCCACAAATCGCTACTACCGCTGCCTTCCGAAATCACATTGAACGACTGCAGCAGGAACTGCCATTTCGGCGACGTCCTGATACCGAATGTGGCGTCGAAACGAAACTCGCTGGGCGGATCGCCGAAGCGGAAGCGTTGCGCTATCTCAAGATCGATAAAGGAAGCCAAGCCGTTTACGGTGAAGGACTTACCAAACAAGGCGCGCGTATCGAGTTCCGGATCGGTGTAGCCGATCGCCGCCGGATTGGCGGTTTGATTGGTGCCCGGCGCGCGCAGTTCCATTTGTCCGGAGAAAACCCAATCATTGCCTTTAATAAACTGGTAGCGCCCACCGATGTCGGTATAGCCTTGTCCGGTGCGCGATCCGCTATCCGGCCCGGCGACGTCGATGTGCTGAAAGCCGGGTGCCAGCATGAAGGTGAAACGATCGGTCAGCCCATATTCGAGCAACGCCTGCAATTCGAATTTCGTATAGCGCGGCGTCGATTCTATATTCCGTGAACTGTCGAAGGCCTGGGTCGCTTGGCTCGGCGTCGCGGTGACGATGATTTGCCCAGTATCTTTATCCAAGGTCCAGGCACCGGCCAAAGCCTGAGCCGGCACCAAGATTAAAGCGATGGCCAGAATCGGACCGGCGCGGCTTAGCATTCTGCGTAACTCCCCAAAATTCCCCGCTACCGGTCCCCGCCGGTGGCCGTCGTCGCGTCAACGCACCGGACTGTTACGCACTCACGGCAACCTTATTGCCGCCGCCTCTTGCCGCCGCGATTTGAACGGAATTGATCGCCTGGGTGAGTAGCTTGATGCGGTCGGTCTCGCGCGCGTCGTGACTGCAAGAAACCGCTAGCGAGACGGTGACATGATCGGCTGAAATGGCTTCGACGTTTGTCAGAGCGAGGCGGGCAACCGCTGCGCGCACCGATTCCGCGAATTTGACGGCGGCCGCGGCCTCGTAACCGGGCGCCACCACTACGCAAATTCCATTGCGGTACGAGGCCGCAATTACGCCGACGGCAGCGGTGGCCGCGCGCACCGTTGCAGCGACCGCGGCGAGAATCGCATTGGCCACTTTGTCGCCCTGGGCGGCGCGGCAGGCATCGAGCCTGTCGACCGCAAGTGTAATCACCGATATCGGCTCGCCGGCTCCGCGTCCAGGTGCGCCCGTAAGATAGGCTTCGGCCACCTCTCCAACGAACAGGCCGGTGACGTCGTCGAAACAGGTAGAGGGCCGGCCGTTTCCCCGGTTGGAGACGAAATTTAGCAGTTCGCGTTCGCGCTCCTGGCGGCGCACCAATTCGGCTTTGAGCTTGAGCGCCGAGCGCACTCGGGCCAGCAGTTCGATACGATTGAGTGGTTTGCTGATGTAATCGTTGGCGCCGGCCATGAAGGCGTTGGCAAGGCTGTCCATGTCGGCGAGTGAGGTCACCATGATGATGGGGACATCGGCGTAGCGGCCGTCGCCGCGAACTCGTGCGCAGACCTCGATGCCATCGACATCGGGCATGATGATATCGAGCAAGATGAGATCGACCGCGACCGCGCCGCCAGCGACACGCTTGCCAATATCAAGAAAATTGTAAGCGTCCGCCGCAGATTCTGCGGTTACTACATCCTTGTAACCGGCGCTATGAAGCGCTGCCTCGGAGAGTTCGCGAGAATCCTCCGAGTCGTCCACGACAAGGATGCGTGTGATCGCTTCTGACTGACCGTTTTTGAGCATGGTCGTTATGTGTCCCGCTGCCGGCGTGGTGAATTAGTTTCCGTCATTTGCGCCCGTACAGGCGCCAGGTGTCGTTCTGGTAGACCAGCCGATAGCCGGCTTCGCCGTTGCGATATAAAAGTGGAAAGCTGCGGGATAGGCGGTCCTGCTGTCCTGTGGCGCTTTGCGGATTGGGAACGGCGAAATAAGGCGCATCGATGCGCGCGAGCAGGATGGCCAGATTGAACGCCTCGGTGGCTGGCGACAGCATGCCATGCGCGTCGATGCGTCCGACGACCGCCGCCGGTGCATTGTCAGTATCGATCAAGACGCCATCATGCCCGATGGTGGCGTGGCCAAGCTTGAGGGCGTCAAGACGTTCGCGGTCGGGATTTACTTCGGTTGCGCTGAGCTGCGACATGGCGCGTGGATCGACCAGCGCCAGCGCAAGCGCGCCGCCCAGCCAGCCGATGACCAGCAGCGCCAACATATGTCCGGCATGTTCGCGTGCAGCCGGAATCCGGATAATGGCGATTGCACACAGGACCGGCGCGGCCACGTAAACGGCGGACGGATCACCGAACAGACCGGTGGCGACACTAATGGCCGCCGCTGTGACCGTGGTGGCTGCTATGACCGCGAGCGGCGCCAGCAAAGGCCGGCGTAATCTGATCCGGCGTGCGGCGACGAGTGCCAGTGGCGCGCCCAGCAGCATGGCTGTGGCAAAGGCGATGGCGGCGTCGAGCGCGCGAATGCCGGTAAGGCCGCCGCCGAACAGGTTCGAGACGCCTGCCGTCCAGGCTGAAAGGCTTTCGGACCGCGCGCTGTAGAAGCTCCAGCCATTACCGGGAAATACCCAGGACATATAGGTGAAGGCGCCGAGCGAGAACACGGTTGGGAACACCAGTGCTATCACGACGTTGAATGCCGAATTGGCGACCAGTACCGGCCGTACCGCGAAAACGAGATAGGGCACCGCCGCGCAGGCGATGGCGGCACCCATCGGGTGGGAGAATGCTAGGCCTAGCAATGACAGGCTGACGATCATCACTTCGGGCGCGGCGCCGCGCTCGCGCAGGTCGAACAGGGCGTTGCCGAATAAATACAGAAACAATGCCACCAGCATTTCCGCAGGCCCCGCGATGGCCGCCCGCAGGAGCGCGAGATGCGTTATCAGAAGCGCGGTGGCGGCGGAGGCGGTCAGCAGGCCTAATTGAGCTCTGCGAAACGCCAGGAACCAGAGCCCTGCCAGTAGCCCGAATAATGCCGCGGCCAGAAGCGCCGGGGTCGGCGTGCCGACAGGCACCAAGAATTCCAAGGCGGAAGTCGCCGCAAACGGAATGGTCGGGTAGGCCGCGACGATACGGCCGATCGGCTGCTGGCCATCGCCGGCGATGATGGCGCCCGCCCATAACGATAAGGTGTCATTGGGAATCAAGCCGCTTTGTAGCGCGAGGCTGGTCAAGGCCAGCACCCCGACAAAGCTGAGCACGACGACCGGCATTGCGGCGATGGCGCGGCTCATGGCAATACGCCTTCGGTCGGCAATGTTGCGGATTTTGCGTGCGTCGATACGCCGTGGCGCGTCTTCTCCCAGTAGAATGGATTGCGAATGAGCTGCCAAAGCGCCTTATAGGCGGCGAACGAGATGAGGATCCAATAACCGAAGGCCGTCAGGCTATAGGGGATGAGGCTGAGCCAGCCACGGCGCAGCGGCGCGATCATGGTCAGGAAAATGAAAGCGCCATTTCCGGCGAGCAGATTGGTCAGGCTGATCAGCAAAAGATATTGCGGAAAGACGGCGTCGAAGCCGGCGTAGGACATCAGCAGCCAGACAATATAGAGCAGCCAGAATAGTGGATTGAGTAGGCCCGACATGACGGTGCCGCCAATGAAGAAGACGAATCCGACAAAGCCCAAGAAGCCGGTTTTGCGGATGAGGTGAATCGGCCGGCGCGTATGCACCAGCAGCGTCTGCATATATCCCTTGATCCAGCGCGAGCGTTGCCGGATCCAATTGCCAGTATGGCAACTGGCTTCTTCATAGGTCGTGGAATCGACGCAACTGACGCGGTAGCCCTTCTCAGACAGGCGAATGCCGAGATCGGCGTCTTCGGTGACATTGAACGGATCCCAGGCGCGCAACTCGCGCAACACGTCGATCTTGAAGTGATTGGAAGTGCCGCCAAGCGGGATCGGAATATTCAGGCGCTCCAGTCCGGGCAAAATCAGGTCGAACCAGAGCGAATAATCCAGCGTGAACATGCGCGAAAGCCAGTTCTCGCTGGCGTTATAATAATTGAGCCTGCATTGCAGGCAGGCGACCTCCGGGGGTGAGCGCTGGAAGGTCGCTACGACCTTGCGCAACTGGTCCGGTTCCGGCTGGTCCTCGGCGTCGTAAATCACCAGATATTCGCCGCGCGCGAATTGAAGTGCAAAATTACAAGCCTTCGGCTTTGTCTGCGGCAGCGATGGCGGGACGCGAATGACTTCGAACACGCCCTCCAGCCCGAGCCGTCGCGCCTCATCGATGGTCTCGGTATCGCTTGCTTCCAGAACGATCTTGATGTCGAGCTTTCCAAGCGGGTAATTGAGCCCCCGCAGCGATTGCGCGAGCTGCGGCAACACCTTGCCCTCGCGAAACATCGGCACCAGTACTGTAAAAATCGGTAGTTCGTCGTCGCGAAGATTGCGCGCGGCGATTTCGACTTCGAAGTTCCAAGCCGTCGCGCGGCCACCGCCGGCCGCTACCAGCAGACCCTTGAACAGAAAATTGCCAAGATAAAAAATGCTTACAATGACGTTTAGCGTAATCAGTGTCGAAATCGGCGAAATCGCAAGGCCGGCAAGAAATAACGTGATCATGGCGTAACAGAAAATGACTTGCGCCGGCGACATCACCGTGCGCGCGGACATTTCGGGATCGTGTTCGGCCAGATCGAACACCGCACTATGCGACAGCACGTCGCCGAAGGATGTCTGCACTGCCCATATGACATCGAATTTCGACGCCACAACAAATTCCAGAGCGTGGCCCCAGCGCTCGCGCGCAAACAGCACGGCTTCGGGGCCGGGATCCGCGGTGGCTATCACCAATTGGCCGTCTTGCCGCCGCCACGGCATCGTCAAGGCAATGGCGTAGATTTCGGCGTCGGCCGCACGCAACAAAGCGCGATCCGGCGGCTCCTTGATCAGGTCGACGATGGGCAACTGGTAATGCTGGGCGATTCCTTGGTAATACGCGGCCGGGTCGATCCAGCTGCGCGACAGGATGGCGTCGCCCAGCCGAACGCTCCATCGCTCGGCAAGCTCCACCGCCTCGTCATGCTGGGGCAGCGTTATGATGCCGCGGTCGACCAGCAAGTCTGCGAGGGTGCGATCGGACGGCGTCAGCGCCATGGTGGCTATTCGTCCGCTGAACGCGGCCGCCGCCTGCGCATCCGTTGCAAGGTGAACAGGAAGGTGACGGTGGCCAAGACCCACAAGGCGCCGACGATCCAGGATTGGAATCGTTTCGCCACGGTGATCCACGAAGCCTGATCCGGATAAGTAACGCTGACCAAGGTGTCGCGATCGGTCGACATCGCCAAGGCGATGCCTTTCTGGTCGATGAAGGCGACGTCGCCGCGCCCTAGGCGCAAGGCCGGCGGCGCCGGCAAGGAGCCTTCAGCCGAGAGTGGCTTGACCCAGATGCCGGGGTAGCCCTGGGCGCTGACCAATTGCGCGACTGCGCCGCTATTGAAGCCGCCGATGTCGAGCAAGGTGCGGCCGGAGCGGTCGTTGACCATGACCCTGCCGCGGTCGAATCGTACATGCGGTTCGGCGCCGTCGGGCGGTAGTGCGCTGACGACGATGAAGGGTGCGACCACCGTGGCCGGTGTCGAATTATCGATATACATGACGTTGATTGGAGAAAGCTCCGGTGTCAGGCCCGCGACCATGTCGGAAAGCATTTCAAGAAATCGCTCCGGGCGATCGGCCGCTGCCGGCGGCACCATGACGACGACGCCATTGGTCCAGCGCGTCGCGAGATCGGCAAAGTCATGAATGCCTTCGGCCGGCGATAGGATCATGGCGCTCGAGCCCAGTATTTGCGCGGGGTAGCCCTGCGGCTCGAAGCGGCAATCGCCTTGCGGGCTACGGCGCTGCACGACAGCGCGCACGTTTGCGACCGTGTCGATCAGACCAGGGGGCAACGGAATGTCGAGCCGCGTGGGCTCGTCTTGGGCGGCGACGGCGCTGGCAAGCAATTTCTCATTGACGAATACGCTGACCACGGCCTTTTCGCCGGCGCCGTCGGGCGCCACCATGATGTTGAGTAGCAGCCGGGAAAGCTGGGTGTCGGCGGGTAGGGAACGGGTGTCGATCGCAACGGCGATATCGGCGCGGCCGTAAACCTCAATCGAGGCCGGCACCAATTCGAGTTGATCGAAAGTAATGCGCTCGTTCGATAACGCCGTTTCCCCGACCGCCGCCACCGACGCGCTGGCCAATCCGCGCACTGCCGCGATTGAAGGGTTGCCGAGCAGGCTGGCGGCGCGAACCGAAGCGCCTTCCGATACCAGTAGCGCCGGATAGCCGCCGATCCGGACCGAATTGATCTCACCGACGCCGGGAATAGGCGCCGCTTGCGTATTGGGCGCGGACGTCACCGCGCCGGTGACTTCTTCGGGTGTGCCGATGACGACAATGCCGCGGGCCCACTGGCGCCGCCCGCGCGCATCGAATGTGTCGGCCGGCGGGTTATAGCCGGAATGGAAACTGGCATGATGGCCCGTGGCGGATAGCGAACGGGCAACCGCAAGTGCTGCGGCAAAATTGGCCGCGGTCAATTTGTGGCCAGGCAGCAGAATATTCACGTCGCGCGGCATCAAAGCCGCGATGGTTGTCACGTCATTGAGGGTGGCGGGGTCGAATTCCAGGTCGATGCCGGATTCCGGCCGCAGCGTCAGGCTATCGCCGACATAGCGCACATCGATGCAGCGATCCTGGGTGGCGGCGCCCGAATAAACAAAGGCGAGCTTGACGTAGCCGTCGCGCGGCTTGGTTTTGCCCAAGGGAATGCGAACAATGCGGTTGTTGCCTTTGCCGTCAAGCGGAATGGCCGCGACACTGCGGTCATTTACCAGAACTTCGACATTGCGGCGCGCCTCGTGCGCGCTCAGGTCGTCAAGCACCAGCACCAATTCGGTGGCGGAGAGATCGGCGCCCAGCGGCAGCGGTACGAATATTTCGCGCCGGCCGCCCAGATTGGCAAAGCGAATGCCGTTCTTGAAGCCGATATCGGCCAGCGAAACCGTCGTCACCATCATTTTAGACTGCGGCGCCGGTTGCGCGGTCGCGGCGGGCGCCGCAGCAGACGTCACCTGCGGTGCAGCCTGGACCTGGGCCGTCGGCCGCGGGATCTGCAGCGGCCTGCGCAGCACGGTTGAATGCAGCGGTTTGGGCTGCACGACGGTTTGCCCCGAAGCGTCCGAAGCGGATATTGCCAGGACCGGCAGGCATAGAATCGACAGCGCGGCCAACAGTCTGGTCATTTCGCGCATATCGTCATCCCTGGCTTGAGCTTGTTTGCAAATCGGATTGCGCCGCATGTCGCAAGCCGTGGAGTTGCGCCGTAAAGGCAGCGACTTCCTGCGCGGTCAACTGGCGTTTCGATTTCGCCGGCTCGCGCAGCACGGCTTCGGCGGCGCGCGCGGCGCTGCCCGTCGCGGGGAAGCCCACACTGGGCGCGATGCCGCACATTTCGTGCAGCCTGCGGTGGGTGACGACAATTGTCTCGATGGCGTCCGCGGCCTCGCCGGAAAAATGCGAAAGGGAGGCGAAGCTGTCATCGACTTTGCTATTGAGCGTGGATGCGAAGCGCTCGCGAATGCGCGCGAGCCGTTCGGTGAATTCGTCAACTTCCAAGAGCCGATCTCCCGCCGATCAAGAGAAATTGGAAATTGACACGCGCAAGTTAAGAACGTCTGTGCGTTCGGCGCGCCGCAAAACTTGCACGTACGTAATTTCAATTATCAAAGGTAGAATGCGGTAGCGCGAAGGCGTCTATCCGCGTTCTTACGTAGAAAAAAATCTAATTTGCGCCGTTACGTAATTACCAGTATCGGCTTTTTTTTTTGATTTAAGCGATGCAGCGTTCGCGAATCACTTGCGCTGGAAGATAGCTTTCGCGCGGCTTGCTAATTCAAACCGGACCGCGCGCCTCAGTGCCATAAGGCCGAATGCTTTCGGCAACCGAATCCGCAATATGTTCCTTGGAAATCATCCCGATCACGTGCTGCCGCGCGGCAAATGGCCGGTGCTTTTGGTAACAATCGCCATCGCCGCGCCATGACGCCACATGCGCTCGACCACGTCGAATACGACATCCTGCGCGCGCGCGATGGTAAAATTCTTCTGCGCAACATCGCCCAACAGCACGCCGGCATAGGAGCCTTCCAGTCCGCGCCGCAATTCGGTGTTGACCCGCAATACGCCGACAATGCGGTCGCTATTGGTCACGACGATGTGCTTAAAGCCCCCGCTCGACGTCTGGTGGAGGAACGCTGCAAAGTCGGTCTCGGCCGGCAGGACGATCACGTTACGGTCCATGACCTCGTCGGCATGGCGTACCAGAAACATGTTGGCGTGCAGGGCTTTCGGAATCAGGTGGCCACGCGCGACCAGTTTGATGGTGTAGATGTTCTCGCGCGACAGCAACCGTCTCACCCCGATGGCGACCGCGACCGCGATAATGATCGGCATGATGATGTCGTAATCGCGCGTCATCTCGAAGATCATGGTCACAGCGGTCATCGCGGCGCCGGTGCCGCCGCCGACTGATTGGCATCGATGGTAATCGCGAATTTGCCGAGGAAGGCGGCATTATGGATGAGCGCAATGAGCGCCCGAAATGCCACGGCGCCGACACCGGTAATCAGTCCGACCAGAAGGGCCAGCAGCGAGAGTGCCAGTAGGCCGATGCTGCGCGTTCGTGCTTCCATTCGTCAAAGCAATCCACTCAGAACGCCGCCCCGGGAGTTCCTTTAGCCGAAGGTGAAGGCGTCGTGATAGGCGCCCTGGACTTGGCCGCCA
>Ga0182030_10005835_pt1 | contig 26071 bp, 22 predicted proteins | sample 812S3MmetaG_FD_121299 | JGI IMG/M metagenome (GOLD analysis project Ga0182030, IMG submission 121299) | Permafrost microbial communities from Stordalen Mire, Sweden - 812S3M metaG (Illumina Assembly) | ecosystem: Environmental > Terrestrial > Soil > Wetlands > Permafrost | place: Sweden...
CAGATTGTGCGCTTCAAGATCATGAGCCAGCGCCGCAAGTCGGTGCGCCGCGGCGAGTACACTCAGGTTTCGATTACCGACATTCAGTTGCCGGATCTGGACGCCGATCCGGCGGAGTACGTGGAACGCAAGCAGATGCTGGAGCGCCTCGCCAAAGCGATGAGCGGTCTCGGCGAGCGGTGCCGCGAACTGCTGCGGCTGAAACTCCAGGGCAAGGCGTTCCCGGAGATTCAGAAGATCATGGGAGTGGCGGCGATCAATACCATCTACACCTGGGATCACCGCTGCCGCAAGAACCTGCTGGAGGCCATGGGCGGGAGTTGGGAGCCTCCCAAACGATGAGCCCGGAAGACATCAGGAAGCTGTTGGGCGGATACGCCACCGGCACGCTGACCGCCGAAGAGCAGCAGGCGTTCTTTGCCGCCGCCCTGGAAGATCAGGAGCTGTTCGACGCGCTGGCTCGCGAACAGTCTCTGCGCGATCTTCTGCGCGATCCGGCGGCGCGGGCGGAGTTGCTGAGCGCGCTCGATGCCTCGGCGGGCCGGACGGGCGGATTCTGGCAATGGCTGCGCCGTCCCGCGGTAGCCGGCCTGGCGATGGCGGGCGTCGTCGCCATTGCTGTGGTCGCGGTGTGGCAAGGCACGCGCGTCACGGGCGTGAAACCCGCGGCGCAGCCCGTCATCGTGGCGGAATTGCGGCCCCAGGAACCGCCGCCCGCATTGACGGCTCCGCCGCCTGGCCCCGCGAGGGAGGACACGCAAGCAGCGCGCGCCACACCGCCCCCCATTCGCCACCCCGGGGCCGGTACGCAGGCCACGCTCGCCCGAGCCCCCGCCGCGGCCGCCATGCCCCCGCCTCCACGTCCGGCCGCTGCGCCGCCACCGCGCCAACTCGCCGAGGCCGTCGAAGTTCAGGCAAGTACCGGCGCCCTCGACGCGCGCGCGCTTTTCTACGCCAACCAGCCCGCGCCGGGCGCCAATGCGTTCGTGCCGCCGGGTGGCGGCGGGGGAGGTGCGGCTGCCGCCCCGCGAGCGGCAAAGGCACTTTCGGGCCTGGCCGCGCCCATGGCGGCTACCGCTTCTCGCCTCGGCGTGCGCGTCAGCATTTTGCGCGGCAATAGCGAAGCCGATCTCACCACCGTGCTCGATCCCGGTGAGACGGTACGGCTGAAACTCGTTCCCAACGCCGATGGTTTCCTGTACGTCGCCGAAGGGGCGCGCCTGGTGGCGAGCGGCCCTGCCGAACGCCTCAAGCCCTTCGAAACGCCGGAACTGACTTTCCAGGGGAGCGGGCAGAGGCAATTAAACGTCATGCTCTCGCGGCATCCGCAGGCCGTGGATCCCCAATCGTTCGGCACCCTCGCCCGCGGCAACCTGGTGGAGTCCGCAACCGGCCAGGAGCGCGCCACCTATATCGTGTCCGACCCACGCGATGCCGGTGTGCAGCAGGTAGTGGTGCCGGTCACGCTGACTTACCGGTAGCTCCCCTCACCGCGTCCACAAACAATCGCGCCACCACCGGCGCATCGAACTGCTCCACCCACTCCAAACCCTTCTCAGACTGCGCCGCCCGTGCCTCGGCGGACTCGTAGAGATCGAGGATCCCCGCCGCCAGCGCCGGAGCGCTCTCCGGTTCCACCAGCGTCGCGTGCGGCACAACCTCGGGGATGGCCGCCGCGCGCGCCGCCACAATCGGCTTGCCGGCCGCCATGGCTTCCAGCAACACGATGCCGAAGCCTTCTTGCACGCTCGGCAGGCAGAAGACGTGGGCGCGATGGTATTCCGCCGCCAGGCCGGCCCGCGAAATGTCGCCCAGCCAGGTGACCGTTTTCTCTAATTTCAGACGGCCGGCCTGCGCCCGCCATGCCCCACCGCAAGGTCCGTTGCCGACGATGCGGATTTCCAGGTTCGGGATCGCATGGCGCAGTTCTGCCGCGGCTTCCAACAGCAGGCCGACCCGCTTGCGGTGGTAAAAGCGCCCCACGGAGAGCACCGTGAAGCGCTCGGCCTCGGCCGGAAAGCCGGCGAGGTGGCGGCGCCAGGCGGCCAGATCGATCAACTCCGGCACCACCGTGGGAAACTGCGCCAGCCCGTAAAGACGCTGCGCGCATTCGCCCGAATAGCGGCTGGTCACCAGCACGCGGCGGGCGCTGCGAACGTGCAGCCGTTCGCAGCGCGCCTGCACGCCCATGGTGAGGGGGGTGAGGCCGCTCTCGAAGCGGACTTCGTCGGCAATCACACCCTTAAGCGACGCCACGTGCGCCGCGCCCGCGGCGATGCGGTAACCGTCCATGTCGAAGCCAATCGTGCAATCGTACGCCGAAGAGGCGCGCAACCCGCGGTTGAACCAGAGCCGCTCGGCGGTGAAGACCGGGAAGTGGCGCGTGGGGGACTCGAAATCGACGGTGTGGCCGAGTGTGCGCAGCGCTCCCGCCAGCACCGAGATGCCGACGTACGTGCCGCTGCCGCGCGCGATGTCCGGCGGCGTCGAAGTGAGGAAGCGGAATTTCAAGGTGTCCGAATCACCAGGATAACGCTGGCGCGGTGCTCGAACGCTACACTGGAAGCGTAATGGAAAAAGCGGTGTGCCTCTTAAGCGGGGGCCTGGATTCGGCGACTTGCCTGGCGCTGGCGCGGCGCCAGGGGTACGAGTGCTACGCGCTCTCCTTCGATTACGGGCAGCGGCATAAGATCGAGCTCGAAGCGGCGGCGCGGGTGGCGAAGGTGTTGGGCGCCACGCGGCACCTGGTGGCCAAGATCGGGTTGGATGCCTTCGGCGGGTCGGCCCTGACCAGCAGTGGGCCCAGCGGGATCGAGGTGCCCAAGGGCCGATCGGCGGGCGAGATGGGCGAAGGCATCCCGGTGACCTACGTGCCGGCGCGGAATACCATCTTCCTCTCCTTTGCGCTGGCCTGGGCGGAGGTGCTGGAAAGCTCGCACATCTTCATCGGCGTCAACGCGCTCGATTACTCGGGGTATCCCGATTGCCGTCCCGAGTTCATCGAAGCCTACGAACGCATGGCGAACCTGGCCACCAAGGCGGGCGTCGAGGGGCGGACGCGGGTCAAGATCCACACCCCGCTGCTGCACCTGACCAAGGCGGGGATCGTCAAGCTGGGGCGTGAACTGGGGCTCGATTTCGGGCTGACCTTCAGTTGCTACGATCCTTCGGCGGACGGGCGCGCCTGCGGGCAGTGCGACGCTTGCCTGCTGCGGCGCAAGGGATTCGACGAGGCGGGCATTGAAGATCGCTGAGCTGTTCTACTCGGTGCAAGGCGAGGGTTCGCTGGTGGGCGTGCCGTCGGTATTCATCCGCACCAGCGGGTGCAATCTACGTTGCGCGTGGTGCGATACGCCCTACACGTCGTGGCAGCCGGAGGGCACCGATCTCGAGCTGGAGCAGATTCTGGACGAGGTGGCGGCGCATCCCACGCGGCATGTGGTGGTGACCGGCGGGGAGCCGATGATTGCGCCGGACATCATCGCCTTGACCGGGCGGCTGCGCCAGCGCGGCATGCACATCACCGTCGAGACGGCGGGCACGGTGTTCGCTCCGGTGGCCTGCGATCTGATGAGCATCAGTCCGAAGCTGGCCAACTCGACGCCTCTCGATCCACGGTGGAGCGGGCAGCACGAGCGGCTGCGCATCCAGCCGGCGGTGTTGGCGGAACTGATGGCGCGGTACGAGTATCAACTGAAGTTCGTCATGGCGCGGCCGGACGATCTGGACGAAGTACGGCGGCTGGTGGAGATGCTGAGTGCCGACCGGGAGCGTGTGATCCTGATGCCGGAGGGCACGGACAGCGAGCGCTTGCGGGAGCGCGGATTGTGGCTGGCGGAAGTATGCAAGGAAGAAGGCTTCCGCTTCAGCCCGCGCCTGCACGTGGATCTGTGGGGCAATCGCCGGGGGGTGTAAAACCGTGTAAAACCGGGGACAGACGGAACGTTCCCCGGTTTTGTGCAGAGCTTGTTACGTTTAAGATGAACGGCTGAACTAAAGGGCTTTCGAGCAATGGATCTGCCAGGAAAACTGGAAAACGTTCCGTCTGTCCCCGGTTTTCTGGTGGCGGACGACGGGTGCAGGGGGCATCTGGCGGGGACGTCGCATGTGGAGAGCCCGGCGCGGTACGACGCGGTCCTGGAGGGGCTGGCGCGGGCCGGCCTGCTCGGGCGGATGAGGAAGGCGGAGGTGCGGACCGCAACCGGCGACGACCTCTTGCTGTGCCACACGGCGGAATACCTGGAGACGGTGCGGCGCGACGTGGATTCCGGACGGCGGCACCTGAGCACCGGCGACACCGACATCACGCCCAATTCGTGGGACGTGGCGGCGCGCGCCGTGGGCGGGGTGCTGAATGCGGTGGATGCCGTGCTCGGCGGCGGCGCGCGCACCGCCTTCTGCGCGGTGCGGCCTCCGGGGCATCATGCCAGCGCCGGGCGGGGGATGGGGTTCTGCCTGTTCAACAACGCCGCCATCGCGGCGCGCTACGCGCAACGCCGGCACGGTGTGGGGCGCGTCGTCATCGTGGATTGGGACGTGCATCACGGCAACGGCACACAGGACATTTTTTACCGCGACGCGTCGGTGTTTTTCTTCAGTTCCCACCAATGGCCGCTCTATCCGGGGACCGGGCGCGCCGATGAGACCGGCGAGGGGCCAGGCGAAGGCACCACCATGAACTTCCCGTTTTCGGCGGGGTCCGGGCGGCGCGAGATCCTGGGTGCGGTGGAGAATTACCTGCTGCCCGCGGCGGCGCGTTTTCGGCCCGACCTGGTACTGATCTCGGCGGGCTTCGATTCCCGGGTGGGCGATCCGCTGGGCCAATTCACGCTGACCGATGAGGATTTCGCCGACCTCACGCGCGCCGTGATGGGGATCTCCGGCGGCCGGGTGGTTTCCATCCTGGAAGGCGGCTACAATCTCGCCGGCCTGGCTTCGGCGGCGGCGGCGCACGTGGCGGCACTGCTGGACGGGTAGGCGGAAGCGCCCGTCTCACCGGTCAATTCATGTACCAGCCGCCGTTGATGTGCAGCGTCTGGCCGGTGATGTAGCCGTTGCCCGCCAGCATCAGGGCGGCATCGGCCACTTCGCTGCCCGCGCCGAAACGGCCGATGGGGATGCGGTCGGGCGTGGCGTTGGCGTTGGATGTGACCATCTCGGTTTCGATTAACGCCGGCGAAATCGCGTTCACTGTGATGCCTTCTCTGGCGAGCCGCGACGCATAGAAGTGCGTCAAGCCGAGCATTCCCGCCTTGGACGCGGCGTAGTGCGCGCCCACGACGCCGCCGACGTGCGCGGCCACCGAGGAGATGTTGATGATGCGCCCCCAATGGCGCGCGCGCATGCCGGGGAGGACGGCCTGGGTCACCAGAAAGCACGACTTCAGGTTGACGGCGATCAGTTCGTCCCAATCCCGCTCGGTGATCTCTTCGATGTTCTGCACGCGGGCGATGCCGGCGTTGTTCACCAGGATCTCGATGTGGCCGAGTTCCGTGCGTACGGCATCGACCAGGCGATCGACGCCGCTGCGCAGCGAGACATCGGCCTGGATGGCGGCACAGCGGCGCCCAAGGCCGGTGATTTCGCTTTCGGCGTCCTTGGCGTCGGCGGCGCGAGTCTTGTAATTGATGGCCACGTCGGCGCCTGCCCGGGCAAGAGCCACCGCGATGGCGCGACCGATCCCGCGGCTGGAACCGGTGACCAGCGCGACTTTGCCTTGCAGATTATCCATCTCTCCAGGGTAGCGCCGCGCGGACCACTTCAGCGATCTTGATTGGGGCGATCGTGGGCGATCTGGTCGCTGGTTTCGGGGCGGACCTTCTTGTAGGCGTCCAAAAGCTGCATGAGATCGGAGAATAGCACGGTGGACAGGCGGCGATACCCGCCGGCGGTGAAGTGGACGCGGTCGCCCTGCGCCAGGCCGGCCGTCTGCCACTCGCGCATCGAACCCGTGCCGCCCATGCGCTGGCGCGTGTCCCAGTAGACGCAGCCCAGCGCCAGGCAGACGCTCTGCTGCTGGGCGATGACGTCGTCGATGCCGGGGACGAGCTGCCATCGGCCGCGCATCCTCACCCACCGGTCGGCGGGGCCGAGCACGAGGATGGTGGCCGTGGGGGCGCCCTGCCGCAGGCGGTCCACGACTTTGGCGAAGGCGTCGCGATAGCTTTCACGATGCCACAACGGGTCGCTGGCTTCGTTGGTTCCGTAGGAGAGCACGATCAGGGCGGGAGCGCGGCGCTGCAGGTAGGCCGATAGCATGGTTTCGTCCCACTTCAACAGCAGCGGGGCTTCGGCGCCATTGATGCCGAGCGCTTCGTAGGTGACGCCGGCGGCCTTATCGGCCACCCAGCCGAAGAGGCGCACGGGGCGCGCATCGAGAGTCTTCAGCTGGAAGCGGTGGGGCCCGGGCTGGGTGACGTAGCGGACGAAGCCGGGGGCCGTCTCGCCTTCGGTAGGGATCTCGTCGAGGAACTCGTCGTAATCGTAGAGCGCCAGGCGGCCGCCGCCCGGTTGCTGCAGAAAGTGGATCTCCAGGCGATCGCACTCGGCTTGCAGGAAGACGGACTGTCCGGCGCGCCTGGTGTCGATGCTGATGCCGCCCAGGCCGAACCAGCCATCGCCCGCGCCGGCGCGCAGCCCTTCGCTCACCCAGCCGGTACTGCCGCCGCCGCGGGCATCGAAACGGCGATAGCCGAGGAACGGATGGCCGGGCAGGGAGAAACCGGAGCCGCCATCGCCGAAGCGCGCGCGGAACTGTTCGCGCAGGCCGCCGGTCCATTCATCGGCCGCGGTATGCGAATCGCCAAACTGGATGATGTGGACGGGCGTCTTCTCCTCGGCGGTAGCGAGGCGCGCCAGTTGCTCGAAAAACGGCACCAGCGCGCCGGGCTGCTGGAAGGGCTTCTCCTCCGAGGCGGCGAGATAATCCTCGACCTTGCGTTCCGCCGCGACGCGCGCGGCGGGGCTCACCGGCGGCGCGGCGGGCCGCTTGGTCTTCTTCTTGGCTTTCTTTTTCGTGGCGGGCGGGTCTGGAGCGGCGGTTTGCGGCGAACCGGCCAGCAGACAGCAGCCCACGAGGGCCGCGCCGAGTGACTGGAGAATCCGGTTGCGCATCACTCTAGAAAGTCCCCTTGGTTGGCCACTGCCGCCGTCCATGAAAGACCGCCATCAGTTCCAATCGCTCACCCCGCACCCGATACGGAATGATGTACGGCGTGCCTGGCACCACCAATTCACGTGTTCCAAGCACCCTGCCGGGCCGTCCCATCTCAGGTTGTGTAAAAAGAAGATCGACGGCCTTGAGAATGCGATTGGTGGCGAGCGCGGCATTCTGCTCAGAGTCCTTTTCGATGTACTCCTTAAGGGCGATCAAATGGCGGATCGCCCGGCGGGACCAGATGACCTTCATTTTGGAGGTTTTGTCTCGCCTGGCTTACCCCAGGAATTCAGCCATTTCACGACTTTTTCATGGCTGACCCCGTGGCCCGCGTCCAGTTCGGCGATCGCGGACCGGATCTCTCCAAGCTGCCACTCCTCAGCCTCCACGTATGCGGTGATGGCCTCTGCTGCGAGAAAGGACTTCGAGCGTTTGGATTGCTTGGATAGGGCATCTAATCGCAACTTTGTCCCGGCATCGATCCGTATAGAGAGAGTTTCCGTCATCAAGTGTACTCGCTTGTATACATCTTCGCACATCTACGGCGCGGAGGAATCGGCGCACCTATTCCTGGCTCTTCTGGCTCTCGCGGAGCGAATAGCGGTTCAGGCCGGAGATGATTTCGCGGGTGAAGGCGGTGGCGATTATTTTTCCGCCGGCGGGATAGGGATGAATGAAATCGGCGGACACCAGGCGCGGCTGGGCGGCATACCAGCGCGCCATGGTACCCTCGCCGCCCATGGCCTGGAACGTGTCAAAGAATCCGCAGCCTGTCTCCCGGGCCACACGCCGCTGGAGTTCGACAATGCGCGGAATGGTGGGCATGGTTTCGATCTCGCCCGGGCCGGTTTTGTATCCGCGATCCATGGGGCTCATGATGAGCAGCGAGGTTTCGGGCAACGCGGCGCGCAGGCGCCGGATGGCCTCGCGCAGTTCCTTCTCGTACTGCTTGTCGATGAAGGCCGGAAAATCGGCCTCGTTGGTGCCGTAGTTGATCACCACCAGATCGGGATGGCGATGCTGGAGTTCTTCGGCCCAGTGGCTTTGGTTGAACATGCGGGAAAGGACGGTAATCGAAGCGCCGTTGAGGCCGAGGCTGTCGTAGACCACCCCGGCGCCGGAATTTTCGGCGCTGACCCCAAACAGGCGGACATGGCCTTGGGCGACGCGCAAGGTCAGGGTGGAGGCGGCGGTGGTAGTTTGGAAGACGGTGAAATCGGCGCCCTTGGTTTCGCCCGAGGTGTCGATGCGGCCGAGCGCGGCATCGTCGGCGGAGACGGTCAGGGTTCCACCCTCGGGTTGGCGCAGGAACCAGACCTCGAAGCGCGTGTAAGCGGCCTTTTCGAAGACGATCCTGCTGTCGGCGGAAGGGCCGCCGGTGAAACTGACGCCGCCCAGGCCGAACAGGCCGTCGTGCGCTTCGAAGCGGCTGGCCGGAACCATCTGCCAGCCCGAGCCGTCGACGCGCACGCCGGTGTGCTGATACCACGCCCAGGGTTTGGCCGGCAGAATGAAACCGTGGCCGGCGTTGCCGAAGCGGGCTTGCAGGATGGCGCGAACCTCGCCGGTGATGAGGTCGGCGGTGGTGGGCGAATCGCCGTAGTGGACGATGCGGGTGACGGCGTCGAGCTCGCGGTTCCCGGTGCGGCGGAGGGCGTGGTAGAAGGCGTCGAGAGCGCCCGCGGAATCGTCCAGCAGCGGTCCGGCGGGAGTGAGTCTGGCGTGTGGCAGGGCGGCGGGGATGCGAGATGGCGCGGGCGCGAGCGCGGCGTCGACGTGGCGCGCCATGGGGCTGAGGGGAGTCGATTCCGGGGTGAATTCCAGCAGCGCGCGTAATGGAGAGGTGTGCGGAGGGTGGATCACGGCGAGCAGCGCGCCCAGAGTCACGATGGCAAGCGCGGTATGGAGAGGGAAATCGCGCATGGTCAGAACCTGGAATACACGAAAGCCGCGCTGCCGGTACCGCCGAAATAGCGCAAGGCGAGCGCGACCGCGGCCAGCGCGCCGGCATGCACGTAAAAGGGGCAGGCGGCAAAGCGTTCCATGGCGCGCGCATGCCATGGCTTGGGCAGGAAGAAGGTGGCGCCGGCCAGCAGCATGGCGGCGGCGAACAGGGTGGTGACGTTCTCGAAGCCCACCGAAAGCGAGGCGACCCGGCCCAGAATATCCAGGGCATTGGAAACACTGCCGGCGCGGAAGAAGATCCAGGTGAGGCAGACGAATTGCCAGGTGCCGAAGACGGCGAGAGCATGCCGCCACGGGCGCGGCGGTTGCTTGGGACGCCCTCGCCACACCATGTAGGCGCGGGTGGCGGCCAGCGCAGTGCCGTGCAGCAGGCCCCAGATGGCGAAGGTCCAGGTGAAACCATGCCAGAGGCCGCCCAGCAGCATGGTGATCACCAGGTTGATGTACGGCATGACCTTGGTGCGTTTGCCGGGCAGCGAGAAGTAGAGATAATCGCGCAGCCAGTTGGAAAAGGTGATGTGCCAGCGGCGCCAGAATTCGGTGAGATTGCCGCTGCGATACGGCCGGTCGAAATTCAACGGCAGGCGAATTCCCAGCAACTGCGCGCAGCCGCGGGCGATGTCGGTATAGCCGGAGAAGTCGAAGTACAACTGGAAGGAGTAGGCATAGACCGCCAGCAGAACCTCGGCGCCGCTATAGAGTTTGGGCGTATCGAAGACGCGATTCACGAGGTTTTCGGCGAGGAGGTCGGCGATGCAGGCCTTCTTGAGCAATCCGAGGCCGATGAGGAACAGGGCGCGGCCGCCTTCGGTGCGGTCCAGCGGGCGGCGCGCGGCGAATTGCGGGATCAGGTCGCAGACGCGGGTGATGGGGCCGGCCTGCAAGGTGGGAAAGAATGAGACGGCGGAGAGGTGAGCCAGCAAGCTGGTGGTGCCCTCGGCATCGCGGCGGTAGAGATCGAGCGTATAGGTGAGTGCCTGGAAGGTGTAGAAGGAGAGGCCGAGGGGGAAGATCCAGTCATAGCCCCTGGGGCCAACTACCGCGCCCATGTGGCGCGATCCGACGAGCAGGGCGAGATTGATGACGACACTGATGCCGACGAGGGTGCGGCGGACCGCGGCATGGCGAAAGCGCATCAGCCCGAGGCCGACGAGAAAGTCGGCCATGGAGCAGGCGGGGATCAACGCGAGGTAGAACAGACCGTAGCGCGCCAGGAAGAAGTAGTTCGCCAGCAGGATGACGGCGAGGCGAAACAGCCGTGTTTGCGGGGCGGCCCAGTAGACGAAAAAGACTGCGGCGACGAAGACGAAGTAGGTGCTGCTGCCGGCTGCCAGGCCCATGGGATCACTCAGGGTAACAACGAGCTATCCCGAGTAGCAATTCAGGGGTCGCGGGGCGGGCGGGTGCTCTCGCCTGCCGCAGACCCATTGCACCGCCAATTCAGCAGCGAGATCCGCGAATCGATTCCGGTACCGGCGCTGGCGTGAGAAGAAGACCCGAAGATCCGGCAATTATTCGCGGTTCAGCGGAGTTCCAACTACTGCTCGACGGTCACCCCTGCTTCGTTTAGGATCTGGCGCAAGGTTCCGGGACGGACTTGCTTGTGATCTGGCACGACCACGCGCGCATACGGGCTGCCGCGCCTCAGGATAATGCGGCTCCCTCTGCGGCGGTTAACGACGAATCCTACCCGCAAAATAACGTAAAAGAACCTTGACCAACTCCTGGCCAGAAAGGCCGTGGGGAGCTTCACTGGTGGGTGCCGGTCTTGAGCTCGAAGCATTCTCTTCCCGCTTCAGGCGGGACCGGGTCACCAACAGCGATACCGTCTTCGATGTAGAGATCTGCCGCTTCGCGGATGTTCCTCATGACCTCATCACGAGTGTCGCCTTGGGATACACAGCCGGGCAGTGCCGGCACGGTGGCGACGTATCCGCCGTCCGCTTCCCGCTCAAGGATGACCGTATAGCGCAATGGAGTTTGGTCCTTGATTCTGATCGTACCTGCGAATACCTACCGATGGGTTTGGCTTGGCGGCTTTCGCGGGGCGCCCCGCTGACGTGGTCGGCGTATCACGGGAGGAATCCGCTTACCGAATGGGGATGGGCCTGCCCACTCTACGATAACGCCGTTCACGACCCCTTGCCTGTCGCAAGTCAATTCGACAAGCGCAGATTGGTGAAGTACGCTTCAGTTCCGACTCCGATCCACAGTGCCACGGCACCCGTGCCGTCCCCGAGTTTAAGATCGTTCACTATCAGCGCCGGTTGTAAGGCACCGTGCACGTAGAGCCGCGCCTTCACGCCGCTTACTTCGACTTTGATCTTCGTCCACTCGCCGGGAACCAGGTCCACATACGACTCGTACTGTCCCGGTGCCTCCGTGCGCAGGCGGTTCCACTCGTAGTCCGGGAACGAGATGTACTGTACCGAGTGGTTCCGCCGCAACTGGTCGTCAGCGCGGCCGTTGGTGGGCCGGAGATAGAAGCATTCGTACTTCGATGCGTTGTCGGATACACGGAACGCCACGCCCACGAATCCGCGGGCATCGCCTGGCGCTCCGGCTCCGGGCTTGCCGGCGACGTCCAACTCGATGGTGCCGTTGTGGAACGTGGCGCCGGGAAGCACTACGATCCCGCCGCCCGAGGCTGTTTTGACGACTGCCGCCGGGTCCGGCATCGTTCGGACCGCTTTGCGGCCCTGGTAAGTCGTCGGTTCCACTCTGACGTCGTGCGGCTGCAATCCTCTTGTCGAATCCAGCGCGAAGGTTTGCCCTGTCGAAACACAGGGAATCAGCAGAATGGCAGCCAATCCAGTCGCTACCGTGGCAAGTGGAATCCTACACATTGTCAGCCATGATACTCCGTTTGAACTCCCGGCAGGAAAGTGGCTTATCGTAGACCGGCCCCCAAACCCATTGGAAGCTGTGGTCGGGTACATCCTGGGAAGTCCCGATTACGGAATTAACCTACTCTGTCCAGGGTTTGACTTCGCCGCCCAGTCCTTTGTAGCCGTTCTTCATGCGGTCTTCGATCACGGCCCAGACCTTCGGGTCGCAGCCCTTCCATTCGGCCAGGGCCTTGTTGCCGAGATAGGGCAGGTCACTGACGCCCATTTTGCTGGAGAAAAAGCCGCTGACCGTGAGATCGCGGAAACGGGTGAAGAAATTGGCCCAGCGGCGGTCGGCGGCGTCGGCACGGGCGGGCCAGGCGATGCGGTCGAGAATCTGCGCCTGGCCGGCCGGCGCGGCGGCGGCGAAATCCTTCTGAAAGAGGCGCGTGGCTTCCAGGTCCAGCCAGGCGAGGCCGCCGAGCACGCCGGCGGCGAGGTTCTGATTGCCGTCCTCGCGCGCGCGGAAGTCGAGCCAGTCGTCGATGAACTCGGGGACGCCGGCGGCGGTGGCGCTGCCGGAGTGTTCGTCGGCGGGGATGATGAGGTCGCAGAGCACCTGCACGGTGCGCCACTGGTGGTCGTTGAACACCTTCCGCTGGTACGCCCGCCTGGCGGGAGCGGGAGCGGGAGGCGCGGCATGGGTGTGTTCCGCCGGCGTCTGCGCGGCCGCGGCGGCGGGTGCGATGCCCAGGATTTGGATGAGATTGCGGCGGGTGACGTCCATGTCTGGCTCCTAAAAGGGCTCCTAGAGATTCCGTTTCTTGATCTGGTCGGCGATGTAGTCGCTGGTGCGCCAGCCCAGCGCGGTGATGGAGAGCGTCGGGTTCTTATCGGCGTTGCTGGCGAACGGAGCGGCGTCGGTGATGAACAGGTTCTTGCAATCCCAGGCCTGGCACCACTGGTTGAGCACGCTGGTCTTGGGGTCGTCGCCCATCTTGGTGGCGCCCACCTCATGGATGATCTCGCCGCCGCGGGAAATGCCGCCCACCGAGGTGACTCTGCCGCCGGCGGCGGTGATGATTTCCTGGAACGTGTCCCGCATGTGCTTGGCTTGCAGGATCTCGTCCTGGCTCCATTTGAAATGGAAGCGCAGCACCGGAATGCCCCACTGATCGACCACGTTGGGGTCGATTTCGCAGTAGCTCTGCTCGTTGGGGATCATTTCGCCGCGGCCGGCGAGATGAACATTGGCGCCGTACATTTTGCGGATGTCGCGTTTGAAGTCCTTGCCGTATCCGCCGCCGAGGATGTGGTGCGATCCGCCGAGAATGCCGGCACCGGGCATGCCGCGTCCGCCGCCGAGCTCGATGTGATAGCCGCGCGAGAAGGGCATTTTGCCGGCCTTCTGCTCCTGGTAGAGCCACCACGGCATGTACATGTGCATGCCGCCGACGCCATCGTCATTGGCCGGCGGGAGATCTTCGAGGATGGGCAGGTAGCCGCTCACCGACGCGCCCACCGTGTCCATGATGTACTTGCCGACCAGGCCGGTGGAGTTGGCGATGCCGTTGGGGAACAGGCTGGACTTGGAATTGAGCATGATGCGCGCGGTTTCGCAGCAACTGGCGGCCAGCACCACCACACGCGCGTTGACGGTGACCTCGCGGCGCGTTTTGGTATCGATGTAAGAGACGCCGGAGGCGCGGCCATCGGCGCCGACCATCACTTCGCGGCACATGGCGCCGGTACGGACTTCGAGGTTCCCGGTCTTCAGGGCGGGCGCGATGTGGACGCCGGGGGAAGCAAAGTTGGCGTTGATCGCGCAGGAGCGCCCGCACTCGGCGCAGTAGTGGCAGGCGGGCCGGCCGTGGAGCGGGCGGGTGAGGATGGCGAGGCGCGAGGGGATGCAGGGGATCTTGAGCTTGTCGGAGACCTTCTTAATGATGCGCTCATGGGCGCGCGGCGCGGGCGCGGGCTGGAAGCGGCCATCGGGGGTGTTTTCGAGGCCTTCCTGGCTGCCGAAGACGCCGATCAGCTCCTCGGCCTTGTCGTAGTAGGGCGCCAGGTCGTCGTAGGTGATGGGCCAATCGAAGCCTTTGCCATCGCGGCTGTAGGGCTTGAAATCGTAGGGGCCCATGCGGAGGGAGATGCGGCCGTAGTGGTTGGTGCGGCCGCCCAGCATGCGGGCGCGATACCACATGAATTCGCTGCCGGGGCCGGTGGTATAGGGTTCGCCGGGGACCTGCCAGGCGCCCACCTGGGTGGCGTCGTAGTAGCCGAAAGGTTTCTCTTTGGTGCCGGCGGCGCGGTGCGGAGCGTCGTAGTTCCACTTGAACATGCCGCTCTGCCGGGCGGTATTGTAATCGCCTCCGGCTTCCAGCATGCAGACCTTGGCGCCGGCGAGGGTGAGCACGTGGGCGGCGATGCCGCCGCCGGCTCCGGAGCCGACCACGATCACGTCATAAGTTTTCGGACTGGCTTTGGCCTGCGGCAATGGAATTCCCCCCGGTCATCCATTCTACAGGGCCGAAAGGGAGAGCGGGGGAGTTATGGTTTGCGGCGGTAATCGTCCGGGTTTGCAATGTACCACAGATAAGTGGTCTTACCCACGCGTTCGGTGGGCGGGACGCCGGTGGTCCACAGTTTGGCTTTGGGAAACTGGTCGCCCAGGCCAAGGCGGCCGGCGAGCATGACGGTGAGGCTGGCCGCATTCCAGCCCGGCGAGGGGCGGGTAGGCTGCATCAGGGTGATGGGCGGAAATCCGTGGTACTCCTCCAGGTAGCCGACGATCAAGGGATTGAAGGCGACTTGCGGCGCGCCCAATTCGCGCAGGCGCTTGCCGAGGCGATTCATATCCTGACCCCAGTCGAGATCGGAATCCACCAAAATCTTCTCGGGGGAGTTGCCGGCCAATAAGTTCGTATAAGGAATGTAGTCGGGGTGGCTGATGAGTGAAGTAGCGGCGTGCCAGACGAGGAGCGCGCCGAGAATCCACAACGCCCAACGGGCGGTGGAAGATCGCCGGTAGAGCCAGACGGCGCCGATGGCGGCGGTGACGGAAAATCCGAGATAGACGGGGAGAATGTGCCGCACGCCGATGTTGATGTGACTGACGAAGGAGACGAAGAAGATACCCAGCGAGAAGGCCAGGGGCAGCCAGTACGCGGCCCGCGCGCGATTGGACTTACTCAGCGAGACAGCGAGACCGATGAATAGCAGGGCGAAAAACGGGAGCGGGGTCTTCACGGCGAGGACGACGGGATAGTAATACCACCAGCCGAACTGGCTGCGTTCGCCCAGCAGATAGGCGGGATGCCCGGCCGCATTGTGCGCGATGACGGTGCGTATGCCGTCGAACAGTTCCGGAAACGGCAGTGTCAGGCCGGCGAAATCCACCTTGCCAATGGAGAAGCGGTAACCGGCCCAAATGACCATGAGCGCGACCGCGACGGCGAAGATCAAAGGCAGAAACCCCCGCCCGATGCCCCCCGGGAGAGCTCGCCAGGCGGGCCGGGCGGCAACCAGATAGCAGAGCAGCGCGGCGGCGGCGGCCGCGGGGAGGAAAACGAAGATGGAGAACTTGGAGAGAATCGCGAGGCCGGTACAAGCGCCGAACAGGGCGCTGCGCCGGATACAAGGCTGCTCGAGCCACATCAGGCCGGTTACGAAGCTGGCGGCGAGCATAGCGCTAAGCGCCATGTCGTTGGTCGCCAGGCCCGCATGGGCGAGGACGGGCGGGAGAAAGGAATAGAGAAACACGGCGATCAACGCTACCGGCTCGCCCAGACAGGCCCTGGTTGCGGCGTACAGGACGAAGCAAGCGATCCAGAAGAAGGGGAGAATGGCCAGGCGGGCGAGTGTCAGATTGCGTTCGTAGTGCCCGTCGCCGTACAGGATCGCGGCGCCTTCCTGGTACATGTCGGGCTGGTTGGTGGTGCGGCGACCCATCAAGAATGGGCCGAAAGCCATGGCGATGCGGGCCAGCGGGGGGTGATGGGGTTCGTAAGTATAGACGCCCTGGTCGAGCCACTGCATGCCGCAGGCAATGTGCGCCGGTTCGTCGACGGTGTGGTTGAAGACGGAGTAAGTCGCGACGATGCGCAGGGAAGCGAGAGCGAGCAGGCCGAGGAAGACGAGGGTCGCGTGCTTTTGGATCCACTGGGCGGGAGACGGACGCGGCTTCGGCGGCGGCGCGTTCTCCAGGCTGTGGTGTTTCTTGGCCAATTTTTACTGTACAACGGGGGAGCAAGACGCCATGCGCGAGAGAGCTTGGGGACAGGCGGGGTACCCTCCGGGTCCACCTGTCCCCGTGGTTAGATTAGAGGCCCTTGGCGACGAGGAAGGAGCAGAGGTCGACGACGCGGCAGGAGTAGCCCCACTCGTTGTCGTACCAGGCGACCACCTTCAACAGGTTGCCATCGAGCACTTTGGTCAACAGGGAATCGACGATGCTGCTGTTGGAGTTGCGCAGCATGTCGGTGGAGACGACGGGATCTTCGGTGTAAGCCAGGATGCCCTTGAGTTCGCCTTCGGCCGCGGCTTTGAGGGCGGAGTTGACGGCCTCGCTGGTGGTGGGGTTGTTGAGGACGGCGACGAGATCGACGACCGAGACGTCCGGGGTGGGGACGCGCATCGAGTAACCGTCCAATTTGCCCTTGAGTGTGGGCATGACAAGGCCGATGGCCTTGGCGGCGCCGGTGGTGGTGGGGATCATGTTGAGCGCGCCGGCGCGGGCGCGGCGGAGATCCTTGTTGGGGAAGTCGAGGATCTTCTGATCGTTGGTGTAGCTGTGGATGGTGGTCATGAAGCCTTTCTGCACGCCAAACTTCTCGTGCACGACTTTGACGACGGGCGCGAGGCAGTTGGTGGTGCAGGAGGCGTTGGAAATGATATTGTGCTTAGCCGGATCGTAGGCGGCATTGTTGACGCCGAGGACGAGGGTGACGTCTTCATTCTTGGCCGGGGCGGAGATGATGACCTTCTTGACGGAACCGCGGAGGTGCTTCGAAGCATCCTTGCCATCGGTGAAAAAGCCGGTGGATTCGATGACGATCTGGGCGCCGACGCTGGTCCAATCGAGTTCGGCGGGATCCTTGGTTTTGAAGACCTTGATGGTCTTGCCGCCGACGGTGATGGAATCCGCGTCGTGGGTTACGGTTTCCGGCAAGGGGCCGAAGACGGAATCGTACTTGAGCAGGTGCGCAAGCGTTTTGGTGTCGGTCAGGTCATTGACCGCCACGAATTCGATGTCGTTGTTATGCAGACCCGCACGAACGACGATCCGGCCGATCCGGCCGAAGCCATTAATACCTACTTTGACTGCCATTGTTTCTCCTGTTTGAAATTAAGGATCGGATGAACATTTAGGATATCAGGAGGCGGTATCCCAGGCAAGTCTGCAATTCAGAGTTAGAATTCTGAAATCGAGCGCCGCAGCCGGCGGATTCGAGGGCGGATTCGAGGGTCTCCCCGGCGCTCCCTTTTTTGGCATCATAGGAACAAGAGACTGGATGCCGTCCGCCACAGAGCCACAACCGACTATTAACCCGTGGATCGTCGCCGTAGCCGTGATGTTCGCCACCTTCATGGAGGTGTTGGACACGACGGTGGTCAACGTTTCGCTGCCGCACATCGCGGGCAGCCTGTCGGTGAGCACCGACGAAGCGGCGTGGGCGCTGACCTCGTACCTGGTGGCCAACGCCATCATTCTGCCGATGACCGGCTGGATCGCCAATTACTTCGGGCGCAAGCGCACCTTGCTGGCCGCGGTTTTCGGCTTTACGGCCGCCAGTTTCCTGTGTGGGCTGGCCACTTCGCTGCCCATGCTGATCGTCTTCCGGGTGGCGCAGGGCGCTACCGGCGGAGCGCTGCAGCCGCTTTCGCAGGCGGTGATGCTGGAAGCCTTCCCGCCGAGGGACCGGGGGAAGGCGATGGCGTTTTGGGGACTGGGCATCGTGGTGGCGCCCATGCTGGGCCCGGTGATCGGCGGCTACCTCACCGACAATTTCAGTTGGCGCTGGGTGTTCTATATCAACCTTCCGGTGGGGCTGGCATCGGTCCTCATGACGCGGTGGTTCATCTTCGATCCGCCCTACATCGGGAAGCAGAAACGCGGCATCGATTACTGGGGCATCGGCATGCTCGCGTTGGGAGTGGGCGTGCTGCAGGTGATCCTGGACAAAGGGCAGGAGGACGACTGGTTCGCGGCCAACTGGATCGTGATCGCGACGGTGATATCGGCGGCGGCGCTGATTCTTTTCGTGGTGTATGAGCTGCATACGCCCGACCCGGTGGTCCACCTGCGCGTGTTCAAGGACCGAACCTATGCGGCCGGGGTGTTTCTGATGACGATGCTCGGCTTCATACTCTACGGCAGCCTGCTGTTGCTGCCGGTTTTCTTACAGACGATGCTGGGCTATTCGGCGCTGAACGCGGGGGTCGCGATGGCGCCGCGGGGTTTGGGGAGTTTCCTCATGATGCCATTGGTGGGCACGGTGATGGGGCGTTTCGACCCGCGGAAGGTGCTGGCGGTGGGCCTGATCGGCGCGTCGTGGACACTGTATCAGCTTTCCAACATCAATTTGAATGCCGGCTACTGGGACATTTTTTGGCCGCAGTTCGTGCAGGGCGCGGCGCTGGCGATGCTCTTTGTGCCGCTGACCACGGCCACGATGGACCGGATCCCCAAGGAAGAGATGGGCAACGCCACCAGCATGTTCAACCTGATGCGCAATTTGGGCGGCGGCTTCGGAATCGCCGCGGCCACGACGTTTCTTTTCCGCCGCCAGCAATTCCACACGCTCCGGCTGGGCGAGCACGTGAGCGTGTTGAACTCGCCGACCCGGGTGTTTATGGCGGGCACGCAAAGCGCGATGATGACGCACGGCGGAGACCCGGTGGCGGCGGCGACGCAATCCTATGTGGCGCTGTGGGGCACAGTGCAGCGGCAGGCGGCGATGCTCGCGTTTGTGGACACGTTCCGGGCGATGGCGCTGGTATTTCTGCTGGTGCTGCCTTTTCTGTTCATCATGAAACGGCCGAAGCACCATCGGGCCACCGGAGCGATGCACTAGGAGTCTGGCCGGGCGGTTCGGCGCTTTTACGGACCCCTCCCTCACGGCCGGGGCTCTGATCGAATCACACCGCTTCAAAACAGAATTCACGCTTCCTCCCTGATGGAATTTATTTGGGTTTAAAGGATGATACCCGCTGTTCTGAAATACCAATACCGGCTAAGTGACAGAACCACCTTCAAGCTGTTCACCGGGCTGGTCGATCTGTGGACTAACACGCCGAATACCAAAGGGCCGACGCGCGCCCAGGCCGCGCAGTTCGGAGACGACTACCTGATGAGCGGCGACCCGTCGCAGCCGAACTACTATGGCTATAACTTCTATCATGTACAGACGGACGTCGAGTACTTCGGCATCAAGAGCGATCTGGGCCACGGATGGAAGTTGGACAACAAGACTTACACGTACCGCTACTGGAACAAGCAGAACTACAACGGCACGACCATCAGCAAGACCAGCGCGGTGGACAAGCTCAACGGCTATCGCAAGGCCGGCGACATGCTGGCGGTAAGCCAGGAATCGGCGAGGGGCATTTTCCGCACGGGTTTGTGGTACGAATGGGCGTATACGGACCGCTGCCAGGTTCCGAGCGATCCCAGGACCTGGGTGGACGCGGCGCTGCCCAAGTTGAAGGGCTGGGACATGGTTTCTTCAATAAGCGCATCGGCCCCATGTACAACGATAATGGGAGCACGAACCAGGCGATCGCGATCGACCCGTTCAATGTGACCAACCTGTTCCTGAATTACACGATCCGAGGCGACTCGTACCTGAGGGGAACCAAGATCCGTTTCGGCGTCAACAATCTGCTGGACCAGCACAGTATTGTGGGCGTGACCCCAGCCTCGACCACCACTTCCGTGGCATCTCCCAACGACATCCTGACGATGCTGCCGGCGCGGAGTTTTTCGTTGGGCGTGACGTTCGGCTACGCGCCGGGGCGCTGAGGCAGGGCATTTACCGGAGAGGAAGCGCCGGGAGGAAAAGAGTCCAAGCTTCGCTCGGATGGACAGGCCGGAGGCCTATCCCACCATCAATAACGATACAGCCAGCGAGCCTTCTCGACGACCTTTTCCGCATTGGGCAGGAAGGCCTCCTCCAGCGGAGGGCTGTAGGGGACCGGCGTATCGGGCGCCGTCACCCGCACGATGGGCCCATCGAGGTATTCGAAGACGGTTTCGGTGATGGTGGCGGCGAGCTCGCCCGCCATGCCGCCGGTGCGGGTGTCCTCGTGCAGCAGGAGCGCCTTGGACGTCTTGCGGACGCTGGCGCAGATGGTGTCGCGATCCAGCGGCACCAGGGTGCGCAGGTCCACCACCTCGGCACTACAGCCTTCGGCGGCCAATTTTTCCGCGGCTTCCAGCGCCGTCCAGACCATGGCGCCGTAGGTGATGATGCTGAGGTCGCGGCCCTCGCGGACCACTTTGGCCTGGCCGATGGGCACCGTGTACGGTTCGGAAGGCAGGTCTTCTTTGATTTTGCGGTAGAGGGCTTTGTGCTCGAAGAAGAGGACGGGGTCGTTGTCGCGGATGGCGGATTTGATGAGGCCTTTGGCATCGTACGCGGTGGCCGGGCAGACCACTTTGAGGCCGGGGGTGCGCACGAACCACATCTCGGGATTCTGCGAATGGAAGGGTCCGCCGTGGATGCCGCCGCCGGAGGGCGCGCGGATGACGATGGGCACGCCGGCGTTCCAGCGGTAGCGGCATTTGGCGGCAAAGTTGACGATCTGGTCGAAACCGCAGGTGATGAAATCGGCGAACTGCATCTCGGCGACGGGCCGCAGACCCATGAGCCCGGCGCCGATGGACGCGCCGACGATGGCGGCTTCGGAGATGGGCGTATCCACCACGCGGCGGGCGCCGAAGCGCTCCATCAGTCCGGCGGTCACCTTGAAAGCGCCACCGTACTCGCCGATATCCTCGCCGATGCAGAAGACGTTGGGGTCGCGCTCCATCTCCTCCCAGAGACCTTCACGAATTGCTTCCAGGTAAGTAGTAGACATGGTTAGAGGGTCTCGTAGACATCGTCGAGGAGGGTGGCGGCTTCGGGGAAGGGGCTCTGCTCGGCCCAGGCCACGGCGTCATCGACTTCGCGCGCCATGGCGGCGTGGACTTCATCGAGTTCGGGCTGCGCGGCCCAGGATTGATCGAGCATGCGCTTTTCCAGGCGGACGATGGGGTCGAGTTTGCCCCACTCCTCGAACAACCCCTGGGGGACGTAGTGGGCGGCGTCGTGGGCGGAGTGGCCGGTCATGCGGAAGGTCTTGCACTCCAGCAGATAGGGCCCGTTGCCGGCACGGGCGTGGGCGGCGGCGCGAACGGTGGCCTGGTAGACCGCCAGCACGTCGTTGCCATCCACGATTTCGGCAGGCATATTGTAAGCGGGGCCGCGATCGGCCACGTGGGTGCAGGCCATTTGCAGGTTCAGGGGCGTGGAGTAGGCATACTGGTTGTTGTTGCAGATGAACACCACGGGCAACTTCTGCACGCTGGCGAAGTTGACGCCCTCGTGCCAATCGCCGCGGCTGGTGGAGCCGTCGCCAAAATAGCTGAACGCCACCCCATCGATGCCCTTGTAGCGCATGGCGAGGGCGGCGCCTGCCGCCACCGGGACGGTGGCCGCGAGCGCACTGATGATGGAGACCACACCGACGCTCAAATCGCCCATGTGCATGTTGCCGTCGCGGCCGCGGGTCAGGCCGCCGACGCGGCCCATGTACTGGGCCAGGACGCGGCGCGCCGGGACGCCGCGGACGAAGAATACGGCCATGTCGCGGTGCGAGGGAAAGAGCACGTCTTCCGGCCGGGCGACCAGGGCGCTGCCTACGGGTATGGCCTCCTGCCCGCGCCCCACATAGACGCCGCCGACCACTTTACCCTGGCGGTAGAGTTTGCGCTCGATGCGATCTTCCACTTCGCGCATCAGGAGCATGAAATGGAGACACTTATGGGCCAGTTCGGCCTCGGGCGTGCGGGCCGCCGGAGCCGCATTGTGGATTTCCGCAGCAGTAGCGTGGAGCGCGCTCATGGAAAATACCTCGTTCTGGGGGTCAAATGGGTAGTATAACGCTATTCGGTGGGGGGGCCGGGCGCGCCGGCTTGCCCCGTTGCTGGTGCTTGTGCGGCCGGACGTCCCGGCCTGGGGCCTCGCAGGGCGATGCTTCCTGACGGGAGACGGAGGAAATTGGCGGGATCGCCGCACTCTGGTAAACAGGACCTTAATATGCTGTGCAATAGGCGGCAAATGTACCGGCGACCGAAGCGCCTTCGGCATCCTGCAAGTGGCGCTCCTGCTTGATACCAACGGGGCTTCCGACGTTACGTGGACCTATCTTTACTTTGAACCGTACGGCGGATGCCAGATCAGCGTAAACCCGGCCAGCGGACAGGTGAGTATAGGTTCATCGTATTTCTTCCTGTCAACTGCCCCGGGTGTTGTGCATTGCGGACTTGCGGGTCTTGTTTTCTGCTACTCTTCAATTTGCCGAAGGGGGAGTGTGTCGCATGAACGCACAACGAAGTTGCTACCGATTCCTGGCCACCGCCGTGTTTGCAATTCTTGCCATCCAGTCCCCCGCCTTGACTCCCAAACGGTGGCCGCAGCCGCGTGTAAAGAGTCCGGTGAACCACCTTGCCGGCGCCAGGCTGGGTCCGGACTACGGGAAGCTGCCGCTGACTTTTGAGCCCAACGTGGGGCAGACCGACCAACGGGTGCGCTTTCTGACGCGCGGCGGCGGGATGACGACGTTCTTCACCGACACCGAAGCGGTGATGGTGTTGAACCGCAGCGGGCAGGTGAAGCAACCCGATGGGCCGATCCGTCCGGAGGCTGCGCCGCACCAAGTCGAGCAGGCGGTGGTGCGGATGAGACTGGAGGGGGCGAGCCAGCCGCGGCAGACCATCGGGTTAGAGAAGTTGCCCGGTATCAGCAATTACTTCATCGGCAACGATCCAACAAAGTGGCGGACGGACGTGCCGCACTACGGGCGCATCCAATACGAGGGCGTGTACCCGGGAATCGATCTGGTGTGGTATGGCAGCGAGCGGAAACTGGAATACGACTTTGTGGTGGCGCCGGGAGCGGATCCGAAACAGATCCAGGTGGCCTACGAGGGAGTGGAGTCGTTGGGTGTAGATGCGGTCGGAAACCTGGTGCTAGGGACGGCGCTGGGGGAGGTGCGGCAGCAGAAGCCGCGGGTATATCAGGAGATCGGCGGCAGGCGGGTGGAGGTGGCGGCGCGGTACGCCATAGTAGCGCGCGATCGGGTGAGCTTCGCAGTGGCCGGGTACGACCGGAAGCGGGAATTGCGCATTGACCCGTTGGTGCTGGACTACTCCACCTACCTCTGCGGAAGCGGCGATGATAAGGGCTTCGGGATTGCCGTCGACGCCGCCGGTTCGGCTTACGTCACGGGGTACACCTCTTCGACGAATTTCCCCACCCAATCGACGTACCAGGCGACATACCAGGGAGGAACTTACGACGTCTTCGTGACCAAGCTCACGCCGGCGGGCAACGCGCTGGTCTACTCCACCTACCTGGGCGGCAGTGGCGACGATGAGGCCCACGGAATCGCGGTGGACTCCGGGGGCTCGGCCTACGTCACGGGCGTTACCTCTTCGACGAACTTCCCGACTCAGTCGGCGGTCCAGGCGACGTTTCAGGGAGGGACCTACGACGCTTTCGTGACGAAGCTGACGCCGGCGGGCGACGGGCTGGTCTACTCCACCTACCTGGGTGGCGGCAACAATGATTGGGCCTACGGGATCGCGGTGGACGCGGCGGGCTCGGGCTACGTCACGGGGTATACCTCTTCGACGAACTTCCCCACCCAGGCGGCTTTCCAGGCGACATTTCAGGGAACGTACGACGCTTTCGTGACGAAGCTGACGCCGGCGGGCAACGCGCTGGTCTACTCCACCTACCTGGGCGGCGGCGGCGATGATGAGGGCTGGGCAATCGCGGTGGATGCGGGCGGTGCGGCCTATGTGGCTGGCTTTACCGGCTCCTCGAACTTCCCCACCCAGGCGGCGTACCAGACGACATTTCAGGGAGGCACTTACGACGCTTTCGTGACGAAACTTACCCCGGCGGGCAACGCGCTGGTCTACTCTACCTACCTGGGCAGCAGCGGCTTCGACGAAGCCCGGGCCATCGCGGTGGACGCGGGCGGTGCGGCCTATGTGGCGGGCTTCACCATCTCCTCAAGCTTCCCCACGGCCAACGCCTACCAGGCGAGTTGGGGTGGAAGCTCTGATGGCTTCGTGACCAAGTTGAATGCCTATGGCGGCACTGGCGCGGTCACGCTGGCTTACTCGACCTACCTCGGCGGGAATAGCGTTGATCATGCTATGGGGATCGCGGTAGATGCGGCAGGTGCGGCTTACGTGACGGGCGATGTCGGCTCCACGAACTTCCCCACCGCCAACGCCTACCAGGCGAGTTCGGGTGGAGGCTATGACGGGTTCGTGACCAAGCTGAACGCCTATGGCGGCAGCGGCGCGGTCACGCTGGCTTACTCGACCTACCTCGGTGGGAACGGCACGGAACAGCCCTTAGCGATTGCGGTGGACGGGGCCGGGGCGGCCTACGTGGTGGGCTACACCGGCTCCACGAACCTCCCCACGGTCAACGCCTACCAGGCGAGTAGCGGTGGAAACTGGGATGGGTTTGTGACCAAGCTGTCGATCCCTGGCGCCAGCCTGAGTATCGCCAAGAGCCACACGGGGAACTTCACGCAGGGACAGAACGGGGCGACCTATACCGTGACGGTGAGCAACGGGGCTTCGGCGGTCCCGACCAGCGGCACGGTAACGGTGACCGAGACCGTGCCGCCGGGAATGACGCTGGTCTCGATGAACGGCGGCGCGGCGTGGAACTGCACGGAACTCCCGGCCTGCGCGACCAGCAGCGTGCTAAATGGTGGGGCGAGCTACCCGGCGATCACGGTGACCGTAAACGTAGCGTGGAACGCGGGGACGCCGCTCGCGAACTCGGTGTCGGTGTCCGGGGGAGGGTCGGCGACCAACAGTACCAGCGACAGCACGGTGATTATCGCAAGTGCCCCGGTGTTGAGTATCGGGAAGGCTCACACGGGGAACTTCACGCAGGGACAGAACGGGGCGACGTACAGCGTGACGGTGGCGAACTTCGGGGCGGGGCCGACCAGCGGAACCGTGACAGTGGCCGAGATGGCGCCGTCGGGAATGACGCTCGTGTCGATGGGGGGAACGGGGTGGACGTGTCCGGGATCGGCGGCCAACAATTGCACGCGCAGCGATGCGCTGAGTGGTGGGGCGAGCTACCCGGCGATCACGGTGACGGTGAACGTGGCGGCGAGTGCCACCTCGCCGCAAGTGAACAGCGTCAGCGTGTCGGGCGGAGGGGCGGCCACGGCGAACACTACGGATTCGACCGTGATTACTGCCGCAGGACCGCAGGCGCTCCGCTTCGTGCCGATCACGCCCTGCCGCATCGTGGACACTCGCAATGCCACCGGTCCCTTCGGCGGGCCGATCATGTCCGGCGGTAGCAGCCGCGACTTCGCCGTTCCCAATAGCGCGTGCAGTATTCCTGCCACCGCGCAAGCATATTCCCTCAACGTGGCCGTCGTGCCCGCCACCACGCTGGGCTACCTCACCCTGTGGCCGGCCGGACAGACGCGCCCTCTGGCCTCCACCCTCAATTCGCTCGACGGCCGCATCAAATCCAATGCCGCCATCGTGCCCGCCGGGACCGGCGGGGCGGTCAGCGTGTTCGCCAGCGATACCACCCATGTGATCCTGGACATCAACGGATACTTCGTTCCCGCCAGCGATCCCACGGGCCTCGCGTTTTATCCCATCACACCGTGCCGGATTGCCGATACGCGCACCGCCACGGCGCCGTTGGGTGGCCCTTCGCTGGTGGGCGGGCAGAACCGGACGCTGCCCATGTTGGCCAGCGCATGTAATCTGCCGGCAACGGCGCAGGCTTATTCGCTGAACTTCGCGGCGGTGCCCAGCGGTTCGCTGGGGTATCTGACGGCGTGGCCGACGGGGCAG
>Ga0182030_10005837_pt1 | contig 26066 bp, 32 predicted proteins | sample 812S3MmetaG_FD_121299 | JGI IMG/M metagenome (GOLD analysis project Ga0182030, IMG submission 121299) | Permafrost microbial communities from Stordalen Mire, Sweden - 812S3M metaG (Illumina Assembly) | ecosystem: Environmental > Terrestrial > Soil > Wetlands > Permafrost | place: Sweden...
ACTTTCGAGAATTTCTCGCTGGACCAATGGCAGGAGTGGGCTTCGCCAGTCTGGATGACTATTAACCAGTCCAATACATTGAACAAGGATGGCGCGAAAGAGGAAAACGACGAGCGACATATCACTCCACTCCAGCTTGATTTAATCGAGCGGTGCGTAATACTTTGGAGTAATCCGGGAGAAGTTGTGTTAAGCCCATTTGCCGGCATCGGATCAGAAGGGTATATCAGCTTGCAGCAAGGTCGACGCTTTGTTGGCGTTGAGCTGAAACCAACATACTTCCAACAAGCCGCGAAGAACCTGCAAAGCGTCGGCAGAATCAATACCGCGGGTTTCTTCGGGCAAAGCGTTATATAAACAGCGAAAGCAGGCGGATCAAATGATTACAATAGAACGCTACCATGACTTTTCTTATGGCCACCGTGTGGTCGGCCACGAAGGGAAGTGCGCCGGGCTTCATGGGCACAACGGACGCGTGACGTTCACCTGCGTCGCCGAGAAGCTGGACGAGCTTGGGCGGATCGTCGATTTCAGCGTTCTAAAGTCCAAGCTCTGCCAGTGGATAGAGGACAACTGGGACCACAAGATGCTGCTGTGGAGGAAGGACCCGGTGCACGCTATTCTCGGACGTACCGATAACGACAGCATCGTGAACAGTATCCAGCCGGTGTCCTTTAACCCGACCGCCGAGAACCTGGCGCACTATCTTCTCACTACTGTTGCGCCACTGCGGATGCAGGGCACCGGTATCACTGTTATCGCTGTCAAGTTTGAAGAGACGAGGAAATGTTCCGCCGTTGCAACCCTATAAGGAATTGACCCTATGCTCGGAATGAATCCAATCGACGGCCCCCACACGTTGTCGGAGGATTTTAAGGTCAATTCGATCTGGCGGACGATACAAGGCGAGGGACCTTGGTCGGGACTGCCGGCAATTTTCGTGAGATTCAGCGGCTGTTGTTTGCGCTGTACCTGGTGCGATACTTCGTTCGAGACAGGAACCTGGCGCAACCTGCCAATGCTCGCTGATGAAATCCATTCGCTGGTTCGATCTACTGGGCACAGGCGGGTCGTGTTCACCGGCGGCGAGCCGATGCTGTGGCCGCTTGGTGAGCTGATTACGATGCTGCACGACTCCGTCGAAGCGCAGATCGAAACTGCTGGTACCGTTTGGCCCGAGGGACTGGATCGGGTGTTCGAGCGGGCCAACGTGAGCATCGTCTGCTCGCCAAAAACGCCCAAGGTGCATCCCAAGATCATCCATTACGCAGACGCTTGGAAATACATCATCAGGGTGGGCTGCGTCGATCCGCAAGACGGCCTGCCGATCGGCAGCACTCAGCGCGGCGTCGACAATCCGACGCAGAAGCTCTACCGGGCGGATACGAGCCCGAACAAGATATTCGTGCAGCCCTGCGACGAGGACGATCCGCGCAAGAACGCGGCCAACTTGCAGGAAGCTGTCCTGTCATCGCTACGTTTCGGGTATCGCCTCAGCCTTCAAATCCATAAGATCGCCGGCGTGCCTTGAAATGCCGCCGCAGCTTAAGGGGGCGCTTGAAGACAATGTACTGACCGCGCTCTGTTGGAGCGACCAGCACGCCGCCAACGTGTCGATGCAAGTGCCGGCCGAGCTGTTCGCGACGCGCGCCTATCGCGAGATTGCTGAGAAGGCGATCGATCATCTACAACGATATAATATCCCGCCCAAAGGCCATTTGCGCGACCTGCTTGAAGACAAACTGCGGCGCGGCGACGAAGGTATCCTGCTCAAGCGCACACTTGATGCAATGGAGGAACTACAAGCTAATTTCCAGCCCGAGTTTGTACTTGAGCAACTTCAGCATTTCATCGCCATGCGAAAGCTGTCCATGGCGGTCGAGCAGGCCGCCGATGCGCTCAATGAGGGCGATGTCGACAAGGCGCGCGAGGCGCTGTTCGAGCAAGACTTAGCGCCAAAACAAACGCCCGGCATCTGGCTCAATGATCCCAAGCGCGCGCTGTCATTCCTCGACCACCGTGATGAAGACTTCTTCTCCTCTGACATCGACGTGCTCGACGATCTCGGCGTAAGGCCCCGCCGCAAGACGCTCACCCTGATGATTGCTGCCGCCAAGCGGGGCAAGTCGACGTGGCTAGTCGGCGTCGGAAAACGCGCAATCCTGCATCACCAGAAGGCGCTCCACATCACGCTTGAGAACAGCGAGGAGCTAACTTCCAAGCGGTATACTCAAGCTCTATTCGCGATGGCAGCGGACAGCCGCGACGCGAGCATTCGTGTGCCGGTATTTAAGCGAGACTCGCTCGGCCGGTGCCTGTCGATTGAGCATGATGTCCTGACGCCGGAGGTTCTGCGGCCGGAAGCGCGCAAGCAGCTCGGCAAGCGGCTTTCAGCACTGCGCGGCAAGCTGCTGATCAAGGAGTTCCCGACCTCTACACTGACGATCGCGCAGCTTAACGCCTACTTAGATGTGCTTGAACGCGCAGAGAGCTTCATCCCTGATCTATTGATAATCGACTACCCCGACCTGATGGCGGTCGGCGATGTGCGCGACATGCGCGTCAACTTGGGTAAGCTCTTCGCGCAGCTTCGTGGCATTGGCGTAGCGCGCAATATGGCAGTCGTTGCCGTCACGCAAGGCAACCGGTCCTCTGACCATGCGCGCACGGTGACGGCCGGCATGGTTGCGGAGGACTGGAGTAAGATCGGCACCGCCGACACCGTGCTTACCTACTCACAGACCTCGGAGGAGAAAGAGATTGGCCTGGCGCGGGTGCTGGTCGCTGCCGCCCGCGATGCCCGAGACAAATATGTTGTGATGATCTCGCAATCCTACGCCACGTGCCAGTTCTGCATCGACTCAGTTTACATGAGTAAATTCGTAGAATCCGAGGTCGATCGGATGACCGGCAACGGAAAGAACGAAGACTAAATGTCCATTGAGCCCGAAGCTATTGAGAGGTTTCTGGCCTGGACTCCGCCTGAGCATCCGGAGTTTAAAGGCAAGTCGGCGAATGAGCTTTGTGATATCATCTACAGACTGACGGGCGCGCCCTACGTTCACTTTGGTCCCGAGCCGCGACAGCATCAGCTCGAGGGTCTGGCGTTCGCGTTATGGCAGCGGCGCGCGCTCTTGTATTTCTGGATGCAGCTCGGCAAGACCAAGATCGCACTAGACTGGCTGCGCTACTGCAAGGCGGCGGGCTGGTCGTGGGGCAAGGGGCTGGTAATTGCGCATTCGCCAGTCGGCGTCGACGTTTGGGACGCGCAGGCCGCTATCCATTCCGCGCTAAGCGTGGCGACCGTTGTATCCGGTCCAGGCTCGCTTGACAGATTCCTGGGAGCGTGCGAGGGCGGGGCCGATATCGTTATCGTTGCCTGGTCGACGCTCCAGCAGTTATTCACGCAAAAGCGGAAGAGCCGCAAAGGCGTATCCAAGCTCTGCCCGATGATGGATGCTGCCCAGCTCGCTGGGGAGTATTTTACCTCCGTCGTGATCGACGAAATCCATCTAGCTGGCAATCACACAACCAACCGCTTCAATATCGCCTCAGCGCTTGTGCAGAACTGTAACTGTCGGCTGGGACTATCCGGCACGCCGGTCGGCCGCGATGCTTTCAAGCTGTGGGCATCGACATTCCTGATCGACGGTGGCGAGACGCTGGGACGCAATTATTACTTCTTTGAAGCAGCGTTCGGGAAAACTCGGCGCAATCCCTTCATGAAGCGGCCGGAGGTTATATTCGACAAGACAAAGCTTCAGATGCTCAAGTCACGGCTGGAAGGCCTTGCAATGAGCTATGAGCTGTCAGAGGTGCGGAAGCTCAACACGCTGCGCGGACAAGTCGATCTCAAAATGCGTGGAGATCAGCGCGCAGCCTATAACGATATGGTCGACAAAGTCATCAAGATCAAGGACGGCGATACGCAGGAGATCCATAGCGCGTTTGTGCGGCTGCGGCAGATCGCATCCGGATTTCTGCCGTTTGTTGATAACAGCGGCGCATCGAGGATCGTCAACTTCGAGAGCAGCGCCAAACTCGAATGGATTTCGTCATTCCTTGAGGAATATGACGGCGTCACGCAGTGCGTAATCTTCCACGAGTTCGTCCACAGCGGACAGATGATCTGTGAGCGGCTCAAGCGCGCCAAAATATCGCACGCCTGGCTACACGGCGGCACCAAGAATCCTAAACTAGCTATCGAGTCTTTCCAGAAGGGCCGCGCCCGGTTCCTGGTGGCAAACACAGCTAAGGGCGGCACCTCAATCAATCTGCCGATGGCTGACTACCTGCTTTTTTACGAATGCCCGACTTCTCCGACGGTTAGGCAACAGGCGGAGTCGCGGCCGCTTGCGCGCGGCGACCGGGTGCTGTTGCTCGACGACCTGGTCTGCTCGCCTGTCGAGCGCAAGATCCTCGGCTATGTGCAGGAGGGGCGGGACATGCTATCGGTGATCCTGCATAGCCGCTCGCTGCTGCGCGATCAAGATTAGAAGTTTAACTTGCCCTGATGACCGATCTGCGGTATATACGCATTGACTCAACTCGAGCCCAAGGGAGAACCCAGTGGCCATGTCTTCAACGGAAACAAAACAGTGGGCGCGTGAGATGATCCTTCGCGCGCTTGACACAGAGCTTTTTAACGATGACAGTTTTGTAATGTACTCCCTCGATTTCGATGATCGGGAGGCACTTCTGAAAGAGCGCAATCGAGTAGCGAAGCTCTTCAAGCTCCCCAGCAAGAAGTAGAGAGAGCTGTGAATATGATCGCCCGCAGGCATATCGATCCCGCGCTGTTTACAACGGCGCTGACGCCGGTCCCCACCCTCCCGGATATGCAGCGGCCGGAAAGCGCCGCACCCGCTTCTACTGACGAAAAAACCGGCTGTAATGCCGCATCCGCAGCTCCGGCCACCTTCGTATATCAGAAGCGCGACAAGGGCTTCGCACCCAGCCCGCAACAGCAGGCATACTTCGACTGGATCGAGAGCGGCAAGGGCTCTGCGGTCGTGATCGCGGTGGCCGGCAGCGGCAAAACTACCACGCTTGTGCAAGGTCTCGGCTTGATGGAGGGGCGCGGATTCTTCGGAGCCTACAACAAAGCTGCCGCACAAGAGATCAGGGATCGCGTTGAGCAGGAGCGCAGCAAGCGCCGCGATCCCGACTTCGGCAAGAAGTTCTACATCGCGACCGTCCACGCCGCTTGCTTCTCAGCGTGGCGGCAGATATATCCGAAAGTCGAGGTCGACGATCGTAAGGTCGGCAATCTGATCACGCGATATGCCGAGGAGATCGGCGACAATGATGGCGCCGTGATCAAGCGGGCGCTTCCATTCATCAGCAAGATGGTCAGCTTCGGCAAACAATACCTGATCGGCGTCCTGGGCAAGTTCGGCTTCCGCGACCTCGACAAGTGGTTCGAGTTGGTCGAGCACTTCTCGGCAGACGAAGACCTGCCGGAAGGCGTCGACCTACGTGCTGCGCTAGAATGGGTGATTACGATTTCGATGCGCAGCAAGGAGCTATGCCGCGAGATCATCGACTTCAACGACATGATCTACGCGCCGCTCGCGTTCAAAGCGCATTTCTTCCAGAATGATTGGGTTTTATTGGATGAATGCCAAGACATCAATCCCGCTCGCCGCGAGGCTGCGCGCCGCATGCTTAAGCCGGGCGGGCGCTTCGTGGGCGTGGGCGATGATCGGCAGGCTGTGTATGGATTCACAGGCGCCGGGGCAGATAGTATTGACCGCATCGCGGAGGAATTCGGCTGTATCCGCCTACCGCTGACCGTGTCCTACCGCTGCCCGAAGACGGTCGTCAACTACGCACATCAGTGGGTGCAGCACATCCAGGCGCATGAGTCAGCACCGGAGGGCGTCGTGCGGGAAGTGAAGATTGATAAACTGCCTGCCTCGCCTGATCACACGCCCGACCAGCGTCCTTGGTTTTTACAAGATGCTGTCGGCAATGCAGACGCGATCTTGTGCCGATATACCGCTCCGCTGATCAAGACTGCTTACAGCATGATCAAGGAGGGCGTTGCTTGCCGCGTCGAAGGGCGTGATATCGGCCAAGGGCTCGCCATCCTTGCCAAACGGTGGAAGGTCAAGACGCTAGACAAGCTGGCCGAGCGACTTGAGCAGCATCGTAAGCGTGAGGTCGAGAAGGCGCGCGCGGCGGGCAGCGAGCGCCGAGAGCAGGAAGTCGAAGACAAGATCGCGACGCTGTTTGTCATCATCGACCGCTGCCATGCGCTGGGCAAACACACCGTGCTCGATATGCTCGACGAGATCGCTCTGATCTTTGCAGACAACGTGAAAGGAACTGCTGTGCTTTGCACCGGTCACAAAGCTAAGGGCCGCGAATGGTCCAGGGTATATTGGATATTGCCGAAGACTGGCGGCCGACGCTCACGCAAGGATTGGGAACAGATACAGGAGTCGAACCTATGTTATGTAATCTGCACCAGAGCTAAGTCCGAACTAGTATTGGTGCCTGAGCCGTGAATGAGACTGAATCTAGACCTTGCGCGTAAGCATGCTCAGGACTTCGATCTGGTGATCGACAGGAAGAAAGAGACGATGAAAGGGATAAAGATATGATCGCTACATCGCTAGAACTGCGTGCGCTCGCCGGTAACCTAGCGGCGGCGGGACGCGGTCTGTCGGCCCGCGAAGTTGTTAGTCTGGCGCGCGATCTGACTGACGCCGCGTGCAAATGGCGCAGACAAGAGCGTGCTCTTGACGAGCTGGTGGCCGATGCTATGCAGGATGCGCGGTTGATCGATGCGGCCGAGGATGATGGCAAGGTTATCGTGCTGCGTCGGCCCCCGCCGACGCCATAAAATCCTCTTGACTGACTCGCGTCGCGCCTTATACTGAAACCCTGATACCGGATTACCCGCGTATGACCGACTCGCACGTTCCCCTTAACCGCACCGCATATGAGGCTGCTCGCGTCATATATGATGCCGCCAGGGCCTCCACCGGTGCCACCTACCGCGCCGCCGTGGCCCGCGCCGACGACGCATACGCGGCCACCATGGCCTCCATCGACGACGCATACGCGACCGCTGTGGCCTCCGCCGCCACCTGCGTCGCCCATTCCGACGCCATCTTTGTCTGCGCTGCTGCCCGAGCCGCCGACATCTGCGCCTCCGCCGCCGCCCTCGCCGCTTACGAAGTCACCCTGACCTCCATCTACGCCGCATACAATGCCGGCATGGCCTCCGCCTATGCCGCCTACGCCGCATACGATGTCGACACGATCCCCGCCGACGTCATAAAATCCTCTTGACCGGCTCACCCTTTTACGCACATTCAGCGCAGCAAGGAGAATCCGTCACATGTCTGCTAGTGAAATCGCTCTCGCCTTGGTCCGCGAAGGCCAAACGGCTCGTTTCGAGAAATTTTTCGGAGAACCAGTCCCACTGACCGAGGCGCTCGCGCTTGATTTTGCACGTAAGCATGCACAGGACTTTCGCTTTGGCTGGGAGGTGCAGGACTTTGACTTTGGCTGGGGGGCGCAGCATCTGCTTTCGCCCTCCGCCCGCGCCGCATACCGCGCCACCTTCGCCTCCGCCGACGCTGCATTCGATGCCGCCGTGGTCTCCGCTAACGCCGAGTACAGTGCCACCTTCGCCTCCGTCGACGCTGCATTCGCTGCCGCCATGGTCTCCGCTAACGCCTCGTACCGTGCCCCCTTCGCCTCCGCCGACGCTGCATTCGATGCCGCCATGCTTCCCATCCGCGCCGCGTACCGTGCCACCTTCGCCTCCGCCGACGCTGCATTCGCTGCCGCCATGGTCTCCGCCCACGCCGTGCATGACGCTGCTAAGGTAGTGGCTTTTGCCCGTGCTTATTGCTGGTCTGCCCCATAGCGGGCTGTCGCACGACTAGACTTTCTGCAGCCCCATAACTCAACACAGCAAGGAGAATTCGTCACATGCCCTCCCAGATCACTCTGACCCAGCTTCGCAAAGCCGGCGCCGACAAAAGACAAACGGATCTTTTTAAGGAGCTGTTCGGAGAATCAGTCACACTGACTCTAGACCTTGCGCGCAAGCATGCTCAGGACTTCGATTTCGGCTGGATAGCGGGGAATCTGCTTGTTTCGCCCTCCGCCCGCGCCGTTTTCGATGCCGCCATAGTCTCTGCCGTCGCCGCATACAAGATAGCTATGGTCTCCGCTAGCGCCTCATATGATGCCGCCATGAACTTCGCCATCGCTGCATACCGCACCGCCACAATCTCCGCCAACGTCACATACAATACTGCCATGGCCTCCGCTAGCGCCGCGCACCTGGTCGATGTAGCCTCCGCCCGCGCCGCATACAATGCCGCTGTGGCAGTGGCTTTTGCCTGCGCCTATTTGTCCGAATAACCACCTCCCGCCGCGCACTTACCCGGATAGAAACCAAGGATAGCACGCATCTCAGTACCTCACTGCCACGAAGGCGTGCCCGGCCGTCGCCGCTACTGCCGATACCGCAGTGGAGATCGGCCCTGATACCCGGTAGGAGCCGCCCGGCTGGAGCGGAAATGACGTGGCAGAGCCGGCTACCGCAGTGGTCACGATATCGATGTAGAGCGTTTCCGTGGCCGTTGGCGGGTTGGCGATGTCGGCCACGTTTGCGATGCTGTTGGCGGGAAACACCACCACGGCGGTTCCCCCGGTCACGATGGAGGTAGCGGCGCCGACAACTGGTGTGCTTCGGACTGCGAAGGGTGGTGAAAGAGCGGACATGAAGATGGGCTCCTACTTGGTCTTTTTGGCGGGTTTCGCCGGCATCTGCTGCTGCGCCACCGTCGAGGGACAGGATGCGCGTCATGCCGTGATCGCCAGCAACGCGGCGTCAAGACCGACCAGATCGAGCTGCGCGGGCGATACGGCGGTGGTGTTCAGCCAGTCGCGGTCGAGCAACACGTAGGCTTCTTCGCAATAACGCTTCCAGAACGCCCAGGTCATGCGCTGCACTGTGCCCCAGGTGATGCAGGCGATCCCGGCATCGTCGTAGTCGGTCACCCACACGGCATGGCCGCCCCAGGTTCCAGGCTCGCTACCAATATCCCATACCGGCTGGTTCTGCGCGCTGTCGGGCAGCAGCAACCCGACGTAGAGGCCACCGAAATGGTAGATCGCCTCGCGTACTTCGGCATCATTGGCCGGCTGCACGGCTGCCCACCGGGTGACGTCCTCGCCTTGCCGCCCGATATCCCAGCCGTGCTGCGACCACATGCCGAGCACGTCGGTCTCGACAGCGCCCATGTCCGTCTCGGGCTTGCCCAACTGGTAGCCGGACACGGCGCTGTAGCGGGCCTCCACGACCGGATCGGACATGCACCAGGGCGCTCCGTTGGCCGCGGTCCAAGTCAGGATGGCATTCGCCGCGGCGGCAATGGTGCAGTCGCCGATGCTATCGTTAAGGTGCATTCCCCATTCGGAAACGATGTCGCTACGCTTGCACGCCGGCGGTGGAGGCGGCAAGGCGCGCCGCCGGAAGTCAGCTAGTTTTGGCACAATGAGGTCGGGGTCGGGCGCCCGACGACCGAGCTTCACGAAACGATGATCAATCACAGGGTGCCCTCCTTACTCCACGATCTGCCAGTCGTCGGCGAGTATGTCACTCTGGCTGGCGATCCACGGCACCACCTTGCCGTCCACCGTCTTCATATCGATGTGTGGGCAGTAACTTATCTCTGTGCCTTCGGGGTAGATGCCGAGCAACGGAGGTCGGTTCACCCTGAAAATGCTGCCAGGCACCAGGAACAGGAACATCCCCTTCCCGTTCCAGCCGGCGCGCGCGACGCGACACCCTTCCTTGAGGGCGACGACGGCGTGGCCGAACGACATCGCGTCGAGCGGCTGGTAGGCTGCCTCGAACACATCCTTGGGTGACCAGGAAATGTAACCATCAGCGTACTTGACCGCGTAGCCTGGTTGCGGATACGGACCGGCCTTACTGCTCCACCATGCGGTGACGCGTTTCGTGCCGTAATAGTCTTGGGTCATCATGTTCCCCCGTCACTTCTCTGCGTATGTAGCCAGAATCGCCTGTGCCTGCGCGACGCTGGTGATCTGCACCGGGGCCGCCGCGAGCAATCGAGTGCGCGTCTGCACCGTCGCGATCGATGCCGAAACGGCCGACGTGCCAAGGTAGGCAGTAACGAACGTTTCCAGCGTCGGCAGCAGAAACGCGATGGCGGCAATGGCGGTGCTGAAGGGAGCCGGGATCAGGCCGGCGATCGGCGCCGAGTCTAGGATGCCGAGTACCGTGTTGATATAGCCCTCAACTTTCTGAACGATGCTGGCCCCCGAGGTGGCGGAGACGCCGGATACCAGCGCGCTGGCCACGCTGGCGGCATCGGAAAGGGCGGTCGCAATCGTGGATTGCGACGCCGCCGGAATCAGACTCGGCGCGGCGGTCTCCACTTGCGCGAGCGCGCCCTTGGCACCAGTGATAATCGAGGACACCACAGCAATGATGCTATCCGGTGTCACCGTGACGGTGGTGTTGGCACATGCCGCGAGCGCGAGCGGCACCAGCAGCGTGGTGGCGAGCAGAGTGCGACGAGAGGTGTTCATGGCTTAGTCCTTCATTTCGCGGATGATAATATCGCCCTGGTCCCAAACGTGCTCGGAGAGGCTGGCGCCAGGCGGCAGCTTTGCCAGCGGTACTTCCTTCTCGATGACTAAAGGCGTTGATCCGTGTAGACGCGCGACCCGCACCCAGTTAGGGCTGTTGGCATCGTTCATGATCGTGATTCTAGTTGTCATTATTTTACCCCTTGATGGTTTCAGCGATCTTCGTCTGGCCGACGACGAGTTCAGTATGGTTTGCCGCCATCACCGCGTCGACGTGAGTATCGCGGGCAACCTGAGTCGTCTGCGTATTCTTGATAGCCTGAACATCGTGCGCAACAGCCGCAATGTCCGCCATTATTGCGGAGGCAGCGGCCCAATTCTTCGCCGCCACGGCGGCAATCATGTCGCTTGCCAGCTTGTTCACGTCCGCCTGGGTGGTCGGCGCCTCCGGCAGCACCATGGCGAGGGCACCACAGACCCCAGTTGCGATGCCCGCTGCCAACGTAGCGTTGCCGCTCACCAGATAAGTGACGGCGCCGGCGGCAGTGCCGACGAACAGACCGATACCGAGGATGCTCGATGGCTGCTGCACCCATGTTTTGAAACTCATGCGTCATCTCCTGTTATTCCATCCGGTGTCAGGCTCATTTCACACTCCCACTTGTCTGTAGTTGCTGATTCGCGGCAGGGTCGCGTCCACATACATACAGCCTATCCGCCGTGGTTCGCGTCGGATCTCTTGCCCAGCGCCCCGACAAGGTTTTGCAGCGTGTTGTTCACGGCATCCAGCTTCGTGGACAACGCCGCGATCTCGGATCGAGTTAGCTGTATATTGTCCGTCATAATTACGCGAATGTCTCCCTGCCGATCTTTAAGGTCCGATATCGCGTTACCCTGTGCCCCAAGCCAATACACCCCGCCGACCAGCGAGAGAAGAAGCGTCACAATGACCGGAATCATCATCCTAGCGATATTTATGTCATATCGCTTTTGCTCCTCCCGCGCAGCGTTTATTTGAGATTTAGTTTCCCCGTTAGTCTCTAGCATCTAGATTCCTCCATGTCAAGTCTAATGTGCGCTCAGGTCATACTTATGTTCCAGCCGGATACCCAGAATTGTCGGCCACCACGTCGCCTTTCAACGGCGGCTTGCGTTGCCACTATTCCGCGTAACTCATGATAATCGGCGGGCACGAGATCGATGCTCGTGCTTACTTGAACTCCATCTGCCCGGACCCTGCGATCCAGTCGCAGGGGTTGCATCCCGACGCCCCCACAACGCCGATGTAGATGCCACCATGCGTCGTGTCGGCGCCCACAGTCGGGGTAGCAACACTAGCGAGCGCGCCAATATGTTTCAGTTCTGTAATGGTAGCCGCAACAAGCGGCGTCGTAGAGGCAGCATTGGCCCCTTGCCCAAGGACTAAACCAGTCACGCTCCATTCCGCAAAATCCGTAATGTTGGCGCGACTTTTCGCCATGATGACAAAAGGAGGAAAGGCCGTTATCTGTTGGGCTACCATGTTCATTACATTATTAGAGGATGCCGCGGCTCCGGTGCCCGTGAGCTGCGTCATTGTCGTGCCATCTGTCGTCGTGCCTATTAAATACATCGCGAAGCGGTTCATAGCGTCGCCAATGGACACGAATTGATTTCCAGCGTAGCACATCCCGAGAACATTATGATCATAGGCACGGTTGCCCCAACAAGCATTGTTTCCTGCGCCGACTGATACCTGGTTGCCGAAAGCAAATGAGTTAGTTCCGGATGCCGCTGAACTCGTGCCGCCGGATGCCGAGTTTGACCCGGCTTGAGTATTGCTGGTGCCCGAGATATTCCCCGAAGAGGATGCTGTAGAAATAGGAATATATGTGGTATCATTTGTCGGCGCCACCGTATAGGGAATTCTTGTCGTGACGCCAAATGCCGCCGTCGCCCAATATGTTGAACCGCATAGTGTGCCATCATCATAGGCTAAATAGTTTACTTGCCCCTGACCAACGAAGTAGTCACCGGTAAATCCCTCTCCACAGGTATTTGACAAGTAAATGTTCGGAAACATCCCCGCCTGTATTATGCTGTTATTGGTAAATCTAGCCCCGATAAAAGCCTGCGGAGACACGACTCCTTGACTCTGGATAAGAATGCCGAATTTTAGGTTGCTATCTATAGACCCCCCGATAAACGAGGATGCGTCCGATCCGGCGGGCGACATGCTAATGCCGATATAATTGTCAAACACCCTCGTGCTATCGAAGGTGTTTGCTGCTGTCGGCACGTTAACCCCTACCACAATTGCTTGAATAGTGCCGCCAGAGGTAAATGACCCGGCAAACTGGGAACCTGCCAGATCAATGTTATAGGTATCTACAACCGTGCCTTGCCATACGCCAACCGCATTTGGCACTCCACCAGAATTGAGCACCAGAACTTGCGCCGCTGTCCCCGTCACGCCAAAGTTGTGCGCTTGAGTCGTGGTAACGCGGATCAATCCTGAGCCATTGTTGGCAACGCCGGATATTCCGAACAGCGGCACCACTTCACCCCCAGACGTATAGGTGCCAGTGAAAGTCGAGCTGTTCTCAGTAAAGTGCGTGCCATCGATGACAGTAACGGTAGGCATGCCATTCGCTGCGGTTACACCGCCAACCTGCGATACCTCGGCCTGCATGCCCGTCGATAAGCCGTGCGACGTCGCGGTGGTGATCTCGATCAGGCCACCGCCGCTGGTGACATTCGAAACATTAGCGCCAAGAAGGGTCGAGCCCATGATCTGGCTACTGTTGAAAAACCAGTCACCAGAATTGAGAGTGACACCATTCCGGAATGGGTGGATCATATTAGATGAATTAAATTGGCCCGCGCTGCAATTTGTTCCGATCCACAGGTTGTCACGCCCTGCATTCTTAAGAACAACACGAGAAAAATTGAAAGACCCTGCGTATCCGGCCCCGCCATTGTTCGGGCACTGCACAACGTCACTGCCGTGATATTGCCCGTCGAATGTAATATCCTCAAAACTCGGTTCGGCCTGATCGCCGTATCCGGGGCTGCCGAGGATCGTGAGCAGCGGGCCGGTTGCCCCGGACGACAAGAGAAAACGGCTCAAACCAGATCCAGCGCCTCGGAAGTGCCCAGCGAACTCAGTAGACTGAACGGTGTAGGTAAGCCCATCTACCTGATAGGTGCCGCTCGGAACAAAGCATGCGTGAGGCGTCCATGGCGCCAGCCCCTCGCAAGCGTTGATAAAATTCTGAGCCGCAACCTGGCTGTCCGTCGCTCCGGTCGGATCGGCGCCAAAGTCGTCAATCAGGTTCAACTCACGGCTAACCCGAGCACCGAGCGAACTGGCCACGCTCGCACCGGTCGCAGTGACAAGCGCGCCAGAAGCCGTGGCGCCGTTGAGCGTCGTAGCTGGAATAAACGGCGCAGGCGCCAGCTGCGCCCACACAGTGCCAGCCGGCGCCAGAAGCCCAAGAACAAGAACGAGAAAAAGTTTGCGCATCATAATCTCCATATTAGTCCATGTCGCGTATTCGCGTCCATTCTATTGGCCTTCAGTCGATTGCGGCACCGCTCGCCACGTCAGCGTGTAGCCGGCCACCCCGGTAACACCGATGTCCACGCCGCCGTTGGTCGTGTCGGCGACCGCCGTAACCGATGTTGCGGCGAGTCCCGCACCGGATAGAGTGGTGTCACACTGCGGCATGGTAATCGTGGGGCTGCCGATGCGAGCGGTCAGCGATGCGCTCGAACCGCGCTTCATCAGCAAGTTCTCGACGAACCACTCGCAGGCATAGTTGCCAGAGGAATTGTATGCCAACACAACGATGCGCCCGAACGCATAAGCCCCGTTGTTCGGCAGATTGAGGATGTTGATGGTGTTGGGGGCGCCGCCGTCCGCCGTGAGCGTCGCCGAAGCCGCGCCTGTCGTGGAGGCACGCAGCGGTTGCCAACAAATCTGGTAATCGCCTGCCGAGGCAATCAATCCGTTCGCGTAGCACAATCTTCCATAATCCGCGCGATCTGTGGTCTGGCCGCCGAGAGCAGCCGATCTCTCGCCACTGACGGAGACGGAGTTGCCAATCGCCAGAGCCTCGAGACCCGCCGCGTAGGCGCTGGTGCCGATCGCCACGGCGCCGATGTTCGATGCGGTCGAATCGCATCCGGCGGTAAATGAGTTCTGGCCGGAAGCGACCTGGATCGCATTCGTCCGGGCGCATGTCTGCACGTCCACCGCGTTGGCGCCGAGCTGGTTGCCGGTCGCCGTGGTGTTCTGGTGCGGGTTCAGCGCGAACGAGCCATTATCTCCATAATAAGGGCCAAATCCGCGTTCGGGGATGCCGAGCCGCACGACGCCGGCCTGGGTCGGCGCGTCCGCCGTTACCAGCGGTGTGCTGCCAAGATAGCCGCCCTCATAGGTAAGATTTTGTCCCGATGCGACATAGAGTTGCGCCGAAGACCCGCCATCGGTCTTGTTGCCGACCAGCGCCAGGCCGCCGGCGGTGACACTGACGTGATTCAGGAAATTACCCCATTCCTGACAATTCGATGCTGTATGTGTAATACCGGCCGTATTGACCAGAATGCCGGTGTGCTGCGCCGATGCCTTGCAATCGGTCAGGCTCGCGTTGGTGGTCGTGCCCTCGAGGTCGATGCCGACGGCCCCCCAGTCGCCCTGGGGCGCGTCATTGTCCGCGCCGATACCGTGCAGCACATTGTGGTTGGAATTGGTTATCTGAAAACCAGTCTGGTAACCATAGCTGAAATCATCCTCGAAAATACCGTGATCATCGTTCTGAAGAACCTGGTAGGCGATGCCGTTGCGCAGGTTTGTTGTCGAATTGACCGTGCCCCCTGTTCCGGTTCCGGAGCCAGAGGAGACCGGTATTTGGATTGTCGTGGAGTTGATGACGGTGACCGGCCAGTAGCCATTGAGTTGTGTTTGAGAGTTTCCGGCCACGATAACCGCCTGGCCGGTCGTATAGCCGTGCGGCGAGGCGGTGACGATCTGCCAATAACCGCCGACAATCGAGGCCGAGCTGATCGCCACCCTGATATCGGAGACCGATCCGCCGACCGTCAGGAACGGCCAGAAGTGAGCACGGGCGACGTGGCTGATGTCGAACGACTGCTGGATGCGAATGCCGTTGGTGTCGTCGCCGGAAACGTCGATCACCTTGAGCCTGTCGTTGCCGTTGCTGTCGATGGCGCGGTTGAAGCCAAGAACGAGAAGGTCCTTCAGTGTCACGTCATGCGCGTTGACCGATCCGTTCCCTGGACCGACAGTAATCCCGGTTCCCGCCATGTTGGCAATCTGGGTATAGGCGTCGCTGTCGGTGACGACGAGGATGATACCCTGGCGGCGCACAATCAGTCCGTCCAGGGTCGAACCCTGATTCATCTGGATAGTGTAGCCGGACGCGACGATGAGCGACCCTGGCGCTGACGTGTAATTGTCGCCGACGATGCGCCCTGGCCGTCCCCAGGGACCCTGCACGGTCAGTCCTGTTGGGACGACCAGATTGGCCGAGCCGATCAGGTACTGGTCGGTTCCGATGACAAATCGCTGCGCCCCGGCCGCCGCTGCGATGTTCATCCAGGACTGCAACGCAGCGGTCGCGTCGGTTGTCCCGGTGGGATCGGCGCCGCTGTCCCGAGCATAATATACGTCCGTGGCCCGCGCCGCGAGCGTCCGCGCGGTCGTGCCGCCCATGGCGGTGACGGTCGCGGCGGAGACATTGGTGCCGCTGAGCGAACCGCCCGTGATCGTTCCGCCCAGTGGACCGCCTGAAATGGGAACGGGGGTCGGCGCCTGACCGGCTGCAACCAGCGGCCAGAGCATCAACGCAATAACTATGGTCTTGTTCATCCTGCCCTGGCCCACCACTGTGTAGATGCGGAATTTGTCGAAAACGCTACACCACCGCCACCTGCGACAATCACGAAAGGCTGATTGACGCCGAGCGCGTTGATCTGTGCCCCGACCGGGGGAAGGATTGGCGCGTTGTTCACCAGGTCCGCGTCCTGCACAAAGATCGTGCCGACAACTCCAGTTGGAAGGATGGCGCTTGTCCCTGGCGGCGCGCGGGCAATGACGTTGGTCTGCGCGGCGATTAACAGCGAAGGAGCGGTCAGCACCAGGCCGGTCGCGGGAGGACCGGCGAGTTGTTGCGGGAAGATGTAGGGCAGTTCATTGTTCGTCCATGTGACCGGAGTGCCGTAACCAGGAACGGGCGCTGGCGGAAGCGGGTAAACGGGCGGGAGCGCGTCAGCACAGCTCACCAGCTGCTTGACAGCGTACTGCCAAATACGGCCAGACACGCCAATAATAGTGATCTGGTATCGGTAGACGCGGCCTGGCACGCCTCCTGTAAACTGCGCGGTCAGCACATACCCGTCTACACTGAGACTGAGCGCTACCCGCTCGCCCATCCCACTCGGCTCAATGGCAAGCAAGGCTGATGCGGCGGCATCACCCCGAGCCTGGACCGCATAGAGGAAATCGGTGTAGTCTAGATTAGCGCCAGGCAGCGCGGGGGGCCACCACTTGTCGCCGGGAGGGCCAACAGATGCGCACGACATAGGGCTATGTCCCGGCCGGGAAAGCGGGCTTGGTCGGAAGCTTGGTAATTGCCCATGTGCTCATGCGGACCTCCACTCGATGATGATGGCGCCGCTCGCGCCGGTGCCCCCCGCCGAAGCGGTACTGGAGTAGGTGCCGCCGGCGCCACCACCATACCCTACCGCGTTTGCCGGCACGCCTCCACCGGAGGTTCCCCGGCCACCACCGCCCAGTGGACTGGCGCCGCCCGCACCGCCGTAAGTGTTCGTGGTTGGCGACCCATCGGTGCCGTAACTTCCGGAACTGTTAAAATCGCCACCTACGCCCGTTCCAGGCGCGCCGCCCCCTGGCGCCGCACTGAAAACGCTACCCTCGCCGCCAGTGGCGGAGACATAGCTGCCAAACGACGTCGTGCCGCCTTTGACGCCACTGAAGCCGGATGCTCCTGCGATCCCGCCAGCTCCTACTATGCAAGTAATCAATGCACCTGCCGTGAGCCCAGTGATCAGCGCTTCGGCATACCCTCCCCCGCCGCCGCCCCCGGTTGCCTGCGTGCTCGTGCCGCCGGCCGAACCCCCGCCGCCGCCGACCAGGCGCACAAACGCGGCCGTGCATCCAACCGGCACAGTCGGCGAAGGGGCACCGGGTGTGGTGAGGACCGTCCTGGAAGGAGCCGGGAGAAGTGCTCTTAGCGCCTCGGCTGCCTCAGCCCGCGCAGTTTCGACAGCAATGGCTACGGTCATCTGCGCTAAAGCCACCGCCTCGGACGCTGTCGTTGCATTGGCAACGTTGAAGACCTGCGTGGCCGATCCCGCCAGCAATGCGAAGCGACTCTCGATGTCCTCAACGATGCCAGCGGTGATCTGGTTGTTAACAAGATCACCCGCGTTCCAGGACAGCGCGGTCGTGCCCTCCTGTGCACGAGTGATCGTGACCACGTCGCCGCTGCGGGCAGTACAGTAGACGATCTCGGTCGTCGCCGAATTGCTCGCGCTGATCAGCGTCAACGGGAAATACTGACCTGCTCCGGGGCTGGGAAATAGTGCCCCTGCGCCCGGATACAGCGTTGCTGATGTGCCGCTAGAAGCGAGTGCAAGCGCCAGCACCGTGCCAGCATTATTCGACAGAAGAACGGGGATGGTCATTGATCAGGGTGCCTTGGGTTCCGGCGCCTTCTGCGCCGCGTTTATCTGCTGCTGGACCAGAGAGGAAAGCTGCTCGACCAACGCGGCGCCCTCAGCATGAGTACCGCCCGAGGCGAGATAAGTGACGACGTGCTGCATCACCTGCGCCGGAACAGCGAACGTCGGCGGGACGGTCTGCGCCTGAGCAGCGACAGGAAGAGCCAGGAAAGCGACGAGGATAAGGGAGCGTATCAAGGACATAGTGTGAGAACTCCTGCGACTGCCGCGACGCTATTGGTTGGGTGGCCAGAACAAGTTGTTGGAATGCCGGGAAGAGCCAGCGTTGTCGTCACCACTAAAGCCTGTACGGTCGTCAGACCAGTCGAGACGGTGAGCGTTCCTTGAAACACAGCGTTGCCGTTCGCTTCGAAAGTGCTGCTGGCAACGAACGGGCTTGCAGCATAGACGGCATACGTTCCCTTGGCGGTCAAGTTCAGCTCGACGTTAGTGTCTGCCCCGATCGCCGCGACTTGCACGGGCGCACCTGCGATACTCGGCACCAGAGCCACGCCGTTGGCCGCGTTGGCGATCGCCTGGATGCTGGCGTCAAGGCCACCGGTCTGATTCACAAACGAGACGCCGCCGTCCTGAAACTGCATGCTGATAGAATTCGCGGCCGTTGCCACGGTGCTGGTGATATTGGGTCCGGCCGCGTCGGAAGCGTCATGCCACTGGATAATGTGCCCCTTTGCGAGCCGCATCGCGTAACCAAAGCCACTGTAGTTGGTGAGCGCGTTGGCACCAAAGATGATGCCGGTCTGAAACCGCGCCCCGTTGTCTTTGATGCCAATCGCCTCGGTGGAGTCTGTAATACCGGTATGACCACCACCGGACGCCAACCACAGCGCCATCGTTGATCCATAGACTTCCGGTGTGCCCGGTGAAGTCGGTGTTGCAGCAGAACCAAAATTTACTGCATCAATCTCACGGCCATAAGTTGTGCCAGACGAGCCAGCAAGGGTCTGAGCCTCATCATAACCAGCGTAGACCGAGACATGCCGCGCGCTGGTGGCGAACACGTCGTCATTGAACGCGAAGCCGGCGGTGCCGATGGTCGTCTGAAGCGACCCGTAGCTGTTGCTGAGCTGAGACGCTCGCGAGGCAGTCGTCAGGGCGATTTGCCCGTTGGGCGACAGAATGGCAGCATTCGCACCGGTCACGGGCCAGGACAGCTGATAAGAAGATCCGCCGGTCAGCCAATCCGCTACGTAGAGATGCGTCGTGCCGCCGATAGTAGCGCTATTGTAGTAAGGAGACGCGCAATTTGTAATTATACCCCCTGGGCATGGCACCTGCGCAAGTGCAGGAATGGTGAAAAACAAGCCCGCCAGGAAAACTATCATGCGACCCATACTTCACCCCCAAGTGCTCCACCGGGAACCCAAAGTTGCCCGCTCCCGACCGAGGGGGCTGCCCACGGAAGTCCGAGGCCTCCAAGCGCCAGAAGAGCAATAGCCGTTATTCCGAAGTAGACAGGCGGTCCCGCAACATGAACCCCGCCGGGCACGACCGATACTACGCCGCCATTACTGTAAATCGATCCGCCGGGAAGCGATCCCGCGACAGGATAGCCCGTCGCCGGGGAGATACAGAGCACGCCACCATTGTTGTAAAGCCCGGTCGAGATCAGGCCGTTAATAACCGTCACCGAGAACGAATATTGGAAAGGCAGCGAAATGGCGCCCGATGCCAAAGCAGCCTGGAAAATCTGAGCTGATAGAAGCGTAATCCCAGCCTCATTAGTCAGCGTGATCGTGATCGCAATCTCGCCGTTCCCACTGCACACAACACTGATCGGATAGGTTCTGTCGATGTTCGGCGAGACCCCGTTTACGCCGATCAGGAAGCGCATAATGCGGCGCTTCAGCCAGGTGATCGAGTAGACCTGCCCATCCCCTTTAAAGAAGAACCACGTGATGATGCGCTTGAAAATGTCGTCGGTAGTCGTGAAGAGGCTGATCCCCCCCGACACGGCATAGGAGTTGACCAGGATCGTGTTGACCTTCCAAGTGTTGATCAGTCCGATGGCATTGGTGCTGCCATAGGGCAGAGCGGGCCGGCTAATGCCGTATAGCCCCTGAGCCACCCAGTCGAGCAGCGACCCCGATAGCCCTGTGTAGATTGGCAGGTTGATATCGACAAACCAGCTCAAGTAATTCTGGGCAAGCGTATTGAAGGACGAGTTAAACGCCTGGATATTGTCATCATCCTCGTATTGCTTATAGACGAAGGCGGGTATGATCTGTGTCAGCGCCGTTGGACTAGTGGGCGGGAATGTGCTCATGTGCTAGCCCTGCACGACCGTGATCGAGGCGGCGGAGCAGGAGAAGTAGCTCTCCGGATCGCCGAAGATAGTTTCTGTCCCGACTCCCGGCGCAGTAGTAATGCCGTTGATCGCCACCGAGAAGATCAAGACGGTCAACAAGTTCTGCGGCACCTGACCGGCTACCGCAGCAATGAAAGTCGAGTTCAACTCCAGCACGTTGATGGGCGCGCCGACCGGAAGGGAGTTGATGTATGCGGCAAGTGCTGGTTGAGCAAGCGCCGCAATGCCTATAGGCGAGACGAAGTTGGAGGATGATGTCTGCCACGTCACCGTCATCGATACGGTCTGCGCTGGCGGCAGCACGATCGGAATTGTATAGGAGTCAGGATACTGACTGATCGTCACGCTGGTGTTACGGAAGTTGGGCGTGACGACGCCGCCGCTCACATATGCGCTAAAGGCGCTGGTATTGACATTGACCTCGAAGGTCGTCTCGGTCAAGACCGTGATCGTATAGGTGCCGTTGTAGGCAGATGGCGTTGCGCCGGCGATGGCGACAGCCTGACCGGTGGCGTAGCCATGGTTTAGTGTCGTCGTCACTGCGCCGTTGGCGGCAGCGGTAAAAGTGGAGACACCCAGCGTCGATCCGACCAAAGTTGACACGTCCGGGATCGCCTGAAAAATCGCCGCACCGATTGCATAAGGATCACCAGTGCCGCCAACAATGATCTCCCATTTGCCGGCTGCAGGTGTGCGGATAGAGATAAGCTGCGCCTGCACACCCGATATGGCTTGGAGTAGCGTCCGCAGATAGAATGGCATGCCGGTCGAGGCGACAAGACCTGCCCGGAGAACCTGCGCGCGGAATTGCCCCTCGGTCTGCGCCGCGCCGCCGGGCGTGCCTGCCAGCGGATTAGTGACGGTGAGCGCGTATGCGCTTGGCACCGAGGTAACAAGCTGCGTCACGGTGTTCGCGGGAACCGCCCAGGAGCCGGGCTGTGTCGCCACGAAATAGATTGGCGCGCTGCTGTTGCCGGTTTGCGTGATCCCGCCATCCGGCGTTACGTATTGGTTGGTGCCGTCCGACACTGTAAACCCCGGCGCGATGATAATACCTGGGGCCGAGCCCGTGAAGACACAATAGACCGCAGTGTTGTTGGCCGGTGCAATAGTAGAACCCTGTCCGAGGTATATCTGAGCGAGCTGAACCAGAAGCCACGCATTTGCGCCGTAGGGCGTCAGACTGCCGATGGTCTCAGTAACTGCCTGGTCACACAGCACGACCGCGGCAGTATCGGTGGACGACACATCGTCGATCAGGCCCGCCGGCAGGACCGTGTACCCAGGCGACAAGGCTGCGGCGCCAGCGATGATCTCAGCGTTGATCGTAGCCGGCGGCGTATTGGTGCGACCGGCTGCGGTCAGGATAATTGGGATGCTGTCACTCATACGGGGATCGGTCCTGTCAGCGCATATCCGCTCTTTGTTGTGACGTTGATAGCATAAGTCGGGGCAGGCTGGTTCGCAATTTGTGCTTGCTTGGCGAGCAGCAGCGCAGCGAAGAAGGGCGCGAACTGTTGCTGGGCGCGGTTGATGTAGTAATCGGGCTGGATTTGCTGGATAACCGACTGCTCCGCAGGGATGCCGTAGTTGGCGAAGAAGGGAGACTCGCCCAAGTTGAGCTTGAGCGTCTGGATAAGAGTTGTCAGGTAGACGCCATCGTTGAAGCCGTTAGCATCGGTCGAGACCTCAACCCAGGTCCCGCCCTTGCCGTTTGAGTCTTGGTTTATGCGGCCCCAGGTCCTCATGGGTTTGCCGGCCCGGATGTCGGAACTTCGACATCGCCATTACTATCGGCGCCCTGAGCGTGAACGTGCGTGCCGAAGACGATACCATCCATAATGATCCCCGCAGAGGATATGACCAGCTCGTGGCCCCCCGCGCTGAACGTGATCTTGCCGGGGGCCAACTTGAGGAACGTCGTCTGGCCCTGGTCCATCAGTGTAACGCCGCCAGGGCCATACAGGGTTAGAATGTTCCCATCTACAGCAAACCAGCCGTTATTGCCAATGGGCTGGAACACCAATGCGGTCAGGTTGCCCGGAGAGGTAAGCGTGGCGACGCCGCCTCCGATGCCGCTCATGCCGCCGAGGTAGGCATCAGCCGCTTGTGCGACGCCCTTACACCCAACTTGTATCGGATAACGAATATATTCCGACCCCGCCACTGGAATCGTCACATTTGGCAAAGAAACGGGGGGCCACCCCGGTGGTGAGGTGACTTGAAATGCCACTTGCACAATCGAGCCTTTGACCGAAACCACCTGACACGGCAACGATTTTCCGGTCTGTGCAATCTGATCCGCAGCCTTGGCCCGTGCGAAACGGTTAAGACTCAGGCCAGGTGGCGTCTTTTGTGCATTGTCAGCCATCGGTTAGCGCCGCTTGAAACTGGAAAGGCTCTGTTGCTGTAGGGGAAAATGGTGTGACGGTGCTCATGCCAGCCCGAGCGAGTTGCCGCCCCCAAGGTATGGCATCGGCGGCGGAGAGGGGGCTGTATTGGTTCCCGCCGTCGAGCGGCCAGATAGCTCGGGGAATATCTGAAGCGTTGTATTCCAGCTCGCTGCGTCGCCCTGTCGAAAGTTCGCGTGATGCTGGCCATTATTCACTCGGTAGTTTCCGCTGAATGAAGACGAATTATCTGGTGATTTGTACATCCGTTGAGCAAATGCCGCCGATCCACTGCTGATCGTCCACTGGTCTGGCGGAATCGAGATCACGTCCCCCATTTTGATATCAGCCCGCAAGACCAGCTTGAGCGAGATCGTCGCGTCATCTTGCCAGGTTGGCTGGCCGATCATATCCTGGAATGCAATTTGTTTTACACCGCCTGCTGGCGCAGAAACGGAGCCATCAAAAACACGAATGGTCGAACCATTAACCGCCATCGTCACACCAAGGTAAGAACCCCCTATAATTGACCTGGATAGTTTATTGATGTGATCGGCAAACTGTCCTAGCGACTGGTAAACTCCAGTAGCATCGAAGTTCTGCACCAGCTTTTCGCTAATCTCTATAACTTGTGCATAACCTGGCATCGCTATTGAAAGTGCGTTGCTAATCGCAGAGGAAAGCGGCTGCGATGCTTTCCACGAGAATGAGACGCCGACAGCCCTGGTCGGGGCGCCACTAAGAGCTGATGTCAGGTTAAGGGCGGGCGCAAGAGTAGACGTTGACGGGGATGAAGCCGGTCGCATTGGGGTCATAGCCGGGAAAAAGTTGATGTCGATGGTCTGGTCTGTATTTATCCAGTTACCGTATGCTTGGAAGATCGTGCCCTGCATGATCAACCCGGCCTGAGCTGGATTAGCGAGCGGCAGCCCTTTCGACATGCCGGCTGAGACCGAAATACTTAGACCGTTCAAGTCCGCAGCGTTACCGATATCCTGAAGTCCAAGCCCCCAGATGCGCAGCCACGACGAATTACTGCTCGGATCAGTTAAGTTACCGAATGGTATCTCGAACTCGACATTTAGCGCGCCTGGGTTAACGATGCCGGATATTGGATTCTGTGGCCCGGTCCGCAACAGCGACGTGAGCGGGACGCCCAGCGACTTGAACAAGAACGGAGTGCCGTCCGCCTTGGTAATGTCTATCCTGTAATATCTCATGGCGACGCCGTAAAGGTCTGCGTGTCCTCAGTGAATATCAGCGTCGATCCCGAGAAATAGCCTGCCACTAACGAGATGACGTAGCCGGGTGGCGAGGCAACCATTGGCGCATTGACGATTAAGTTTCCGCTCTGATCGGCAACCTGGATGTACCAACGCTGACCGAACGTGTTCCACAACACAACACAATTATAGGTTGCTGTCCCGAGAACGCCATCGGTTAGCGCCGCTTGAAACTGGAAAGGCTCTGTTGCTGTAGGGGAAAATGGTGTGACGGTGCTCATGCCGGCCCGAGCGAGTTGCCGCCCCCAAGGTATGGCATCGGCGGCGGAGAGGGGGCTGTATTGGTTCCCGCCGTCGAGCGGCCAGATGGAATCGAGCCGCCGGTCAAGCTGGAAGGCTGGCCAACAGAGGCGGGTGCGCCCGAATAGCTGGGCTGTCCGACGATCTGCGTACCATTGCTCAATTTCGACATCAGTGTATTCTGCGCTGCCTGCGCATCGTGCAGCGTGAGCAACGGCTTGCGGAAGTCAATCTGGTAGGCATTCTGCGCCTGCTTGCTCTCCGACGATGACACATCGACCATCCGAATACGCACCAAATCTGTGTAGATAAACTTGGGTGTAACGTAGCTGTAAGTGCCCCCGATCGAATCGTGCCGGTTCATTACAGAGACGAGCGCGGTCATGATCGCGGTCGATGCGGCATACCCCCCTGCATCGCGCACCGGACATATCATCAGACAAGACACAACCAGCGGATTGGCAATGACCGCATTGCCCGCTACAGCCTGATTGGCGAAGGGATATTCGCCGATCACGTTCTCGCCGAGTGTGGCTCCGGGAAGCGGAATGAAGTTAGCGAAGTAGTCAGCCAGGTTGACCGGCCCCCCGCTCGACAGCAGCCCGGAAGGGAAACTGCTCGACTCGGTGATTTGCGTAATCACCATCGTGCCGCCGAAGATGTCCTTAGCAATCCCGCCACAGAACACAATCGGGGCCAATTGATAGCTAAGAGCCCATTGAGCGGTTCCAGAGCTCATGTTACGCTGCTAACTGAGCAGCGGTCACGGTCGCATTGCCGCCGGTATTGTTGCAAATTTCAATTCGAGTGCGGCTGTTGCGGAATTTCTGCTGGTAGGAGTCCTCGGGATGCGGGCGTCCGCCACTAGGCTGTGAGCGCCCGCCATGGTCCGTATCGCCGCCCGCTCCTAAGATCTTCTTTAGATAATCGCGCGTTTCTTTTGGCATACGCGGGTCATCAAGCCAGCTACGCCCGTATTTACGCGCATACGCCATTGCCTCATTGACATGACGAGGCCCCCAATTGTATGCGGCAAGCATCTTTTGTAAATCAAACCCATACATCTTCATGTAATGGCTGAGTTCGTTCTGCGCAACTTCCCAGGACTGCTTACGATCCAAAGGATTGGTTTGCCCACCTGTCGCGAAATCATGCCAGGCATCCGGGGTGATCTGCATCCATCCAAGCGCCCCCGCACTATTGGGCCTCCACATGGTCGGGTCGTGCCCATGCGACGACTCGGCGCCTTCAACAGCATACAGCAGGTCGCCCCAGGACCGGAATGTCCCCCCGGTGGGAAAACTCATCGGTGGTCCAGGCCGTCCCGCGCCAGGAAGCTGTCTATTGCCCGCATTCGGATTACCAACCCATCGACGATAGCGGCTGGTTTGCTGTAGATACGATTGGCGTTGAAACCCTGGATCGGGCGGAACTGGAATGGGCTGATCAGGGTGAGCTTTGTTCCATTGGCGAATTGCCTCCTCCCGC
>Ga0182030_10005838_pt1 | contig 26065 bp, 27 predicted proteins | sample 812S3MmetaG_FD_121299 | JGI IMG/M metagenome (GOLD analysis project Ga0182030, IMG submission 121299) | Permafrost microbial communities from Stordalen Mire, Sweden - 812S3M metaG (Illumina Assembly) | ecosystem: Environmental > Terrestrial > Soil > Wetlands > Permafrost | place: Sweden...
ATCGTGATCGGCGTGACCACCGTGATCGCCGTGGCCTCTATCATCGACGGCCTGAATGGCGAGATCAAGGAGCGCGTGGAGCGGTTGGGTTCAAACACGCTCTTCATCACGCGCTTTCCGGCGATGCAGAACACCCAGCGGCTGCCCCCCAAAATCCGCGTCCGCAAATATCTGCAGGAGGACGATGCCGATTTCATCGAGCAGACCAGCCCCGCGGTGGCGTACGCCACGGTGTTCGCCAACCGCATCAACTTCAACGATCAGGTAGATGAGATTCGTTACGGCAACGCGCACGTCGAGCGTTTTTTTCTCCGCGGGGTGCAGCCCCATTACATCGATGCATTCCCGCTCTTCGCCATTGCCGAGGGCCGCTTCATTTCGCCTTTCGACGAGGAACATGCGCGCGATGTCGTCGATATTGGGCGCTCCATCGCGGAATCGCTCTTCCCCAACGTGGACCCGATCGGCAAATCGGTGCGGCTCGACGGCCGCTTGTACGAAGTGGTTGGCGTTTTCGAGCCCGATCAGGGCCTGTTCTCAGCGTTTGGAGTCGACCAGTTCGCCTGCATTCCCATGAGCAACTTTCGCAAGACGTTCCCCGAGATCAAGGAGCGCTTCGTGGCGGTGGCTGGGAAGCCGGAGTCTTCGCTCACCACTGTCCACGATGAAGTGGAACAATCGCTGCGGCGCAAACGCCACGTGCCATACAATGCGGAAGACGATTTCGAAATCACCTCGCCCGACTTTCTGAGCACACTATGGAATCAGCTCACTGGCGCCATGGTTCTCCTCACCGGCATCATCAGCGGCGTGGGCCTCCTGGTGGGCGGCATCGGCGTCATGAACATCATGCTGATCTCGGTAACGGAGCGCACCGCCGAGATCGGGGTCCGCAAAGCGGTGGGCGCACGCAAGGCCGACATCCGCGTGCAATTTCTGCTGGAGGCGATCACGCTCTCCTGCATCGGCGGCGCGATCGGAATTCTGGTGGGAGCTCTCATTGCGCTTGCTGTGCGGACCGCGCTGCCGGGGATCCCGGCATTCGTCTCGCCCTTGTGGATCGTCCTCGGCTTTTCGATCTCCGTCAGCGTGGGCCTGTTCTTCGGCTATTACCCCGCCAACCGCGCGGCGAATCTCGATCCGATTGTCTGCCTGCGCTACGAGTAATTATCTGGGACAGTTTCAGCTCGCCCGTTCTTCAGTCACAGATTTCACAACCCGGAGCTCCCGACGTGGCGCAGGCACTCCTGCCTGCCGGCGCCGAGACTCTCTCGGCGCGGGCGAGCGCAGCTCGCCTGGACAGCCTGACGGCGGGCGTTAGCGCGGCGCCGTCCAGTTCCGCTTCGGATCGCGAGGCGACGCGACGATCGTCATTGTCCTGCCGATGATATCGCTGCCCTGAATGAAGCTGAAATAGCGGCTATCGAATGCGTCGTCGCGATTGTCACCCATGACGAAGTAATGCCCCGGGGGCACAACCAATTCGCCGTTGACCACATGATTTTCGAGCATGTCGATTGCCGGTTCCATTAGAGGGGAGTTCGGCGGTCCCGGGAAACTGTCGCGGTATGAGTCCATCAACGTGCTGATGTGTCGCGCATAGGGCTCGGCCACCTCCGCGCCATTGCGGTACAACCGTTGGCTTCGAACCCTTAGCCGGTCTCCTGGAATCCCGACGACTCGGTGAATGTGCCACTCGTCGCGATTCAAGGGGTACCGGTATGCCACGATATCTCCGCGGCCCGGCGTGCTACCCCGCCACATTGCGAGCCGATTCGCCAGCACAGTGTCTCCTCGCAAGATGGTACTCTCCATCGAGGCAGATGCCATAGTAAACGCGGGGAAGCAAACGCGCACCGTAAGCCACGCCATCCCAAAGAGGACGAACACCGCCACCGCACTCAAAATCAGAAGTTTGACGATCCACGTACGAGTCGCAGCCTTCATCAGAAGGCATGGTAGCAACTAATCACGCAACCTTATCGCACCGCGTCGTACTCGCGCGCATGGCATCTTCGACGATCCGCCGGCCGGCCTTCAGGTCTGTGTATTGCCGTTCGATCCACTCATACGTGCGCGCCATGCCGACTTTCAGCGGGGTCGACGGCTCCCACCCGAGCACTTCGCGAATGAACGTGTTGTCGCTATTGCGGCCGGCCACTCCCTTCGGCGCCGTCAGATCGTATCTCCGCTCCAGTTTCACACCGGCGATTTCCTCGACCATCGTCACCAGAGCGTCCACCGAAATCAACTCGCTCGACCCGAGATTCACCGGCGTAGCGATGAGTTCGTCGCAATGCGTGATCTTGTCGATGCCCGCCACGCAATCGTCGATGAAGCAGAAGCTGCGCGTCTGCGTGCCGTCGCCCCAAATGTCGATCGAGAGGTTGCCCGAGTCCTTAGCCTCAATCACCTTGCGGCAGATGGCGGCAGGCGCTTTTTCGCGCCCTCCGGACCACGTGCCCAGCGGACCGTAAATATTATGGAAGCGCGCGATGTGCGTCTCCAACCCGCGCTCCGCCCAATATTCCTGGCAGAACATTTCCGAGACCAGTTTCTCCCAACCGTAGCCGCGTTCCGCCATCGCCGGGTACGCGTCCGACTCCTTGAGGCCCCGCACGTTGGGATCTTTCTGCAGATCGGTGTTATATGCGCACGCCGAAGAAGAGAAGAAGTACCGCTGCGCGCCGGCCCCCGACGCCGCTTCGATCAAATGCGTGTTGATCAGGATGCTGCGCAGGCAGGCGATGCGGAAGCGCTCGATGAATCCCATGCCGCCCATGTCGGCGGCGAAGTTGTACACCTCCACCGCCCCGTCCACCGCCCGGATGGCGTTCTCTTTCTCGCTGAGATCGAGCGCCAGACACTCCACCCCGCCCACATGCTGATACCAGTCTTGCATCGGCTTGCGGTCGACGGCGCGAATCCGCGTAAACCCTCGTTGCTGAAAGTGGCGGGTGAGCGCTCCGCCAATGAACCCGCCGGCGCCGGCGATGACGATCTGGTCGTCGGGGCGGGTTTGATAGCCCTGCTGAGTGCTGCGCATTCGCCACAATGGTGCGCCAGCCCCCAAACTTCTCTCTTTTATCGTTGACAAAGTGTCAGCATGACACCATAATAGTGTTATAAGGACACCATAGAAGGAGGTCCAACAAAATGCCCATCGTCAGCTACTGCAAAGCCAATCCCACCAACTACATTCTTCACTTTTCCGGAGGCAGGCTGGTCCGCGAAGGGGCTGGCCTGTCGTTTTTCTATTTCGGCCCGGCGTCCAGCATCGTTTCCGTGCCGCTGGCCAGCGTCAACATCCCGTTTGCCTTCAATGAGCCGACGGCCGACTTTCAGATGCTCACCGTGCAGGGGCAAATGACCTATCGCATCGTGGACCCGAAGAAAGCCGCCGCCATGCTCGACTTCACCGTCAATTCCAACGGCCACTATCTCAGCGATCAGTATCAGAAACTCCCCGACCGGCTGGTCTACGGCTTGCAGACGCTGGTTCGCGCCGAAATTCAGGGCCTGCCCTTGCGCCAGGCGCTGGTCCATGGCGACGCTCTCACTGCCCGAGTGCTCGGACAGCTCAAGGCCAGTTCTGAGGTCACACAGATCGGCGTGGAGATTCTCAATCTCGCGGTGCTCTCGCTCCGGTCCACGCCGGAAATGGCCAAGGCGCTCGAAGCCGAAGCGCGCGAGGCCCTGAATCGCAACGCCGACGAGGCCGTCTACACCCGCCGCAACGCCGCCATCGAGCAGGAGCGCCGCCTCAAGGAGAACGAGCTCCAGACCGAGTTGCTGGTGCAAACCAAACAGCGCGAACTGCACGAGCATGAGATGGAAGCGCAAATCGCCCTCGAAACACAACGCGCCGCGCTCACCGACCAGAAGTCCGCCAACGAGCGCAAAGAGGCCGACAGCCGCGCCTACTCGCTGAAGGCCGTGATCGCTCCCGTGCAGGGCCTTGACTGGCGCGTCCTGATGATGCTGAATCCGCAAGGCGGCGACGCGCGCAACACCATCGCCATGGCCTTCCAGGAATTGGCCGGCAACGCCCAAAAGATCGGCGAGCTCAACGTATCTCCCGATCTGCTGCGCACACTGATGGCGCCACGGGGGTGATCGCGTGTTCGACAAAATTGTGCTCGTCACGCGCAAGACCCGCCTCGAAGAACTCATCGAGCGCTTCAACACCCGCGCGCAGGCGCAGTTCTACATCGAGCGCGCGGGCGGCGACTTCTCCGCCTATGTCCTCGAACACGATGTCTACCAGCGGTCGCTTGAGAGTGTGCGAAGGACAGTGGAGATCGGGCTGAAGATCCAGGTGCTCGATCGCGCGCTCGTGCCCACCTACCTCTTCTCGAAGAGCGACCTGATCGTGACCATGGGGCAGGATGGACTGGTGGCCAATACCGCCAAGTACGCGGCCGGACAACCGATTCTCGCGGTGAACCCCGACCCCGAACGCTTCGACGGCGTCCTCCTGCCCTTCCAACCGGCGAACCTGCGCGCGAACCTGGAACGGACCATCGGCGGCAAGTCGCGCCTGCGCAGCATCACTCTGGCGGAGGCGCGGCTCAAGGACGGACAGCGACTGCTCGCCTTCAACGACCTGTTCATCGGCGCGGCCAGCCACGTCTCCGCCCGCTATCGGATCCGCCACGGCGAGAAGCGCGAGAACCATTCCTCCAGCGGAATCATCGTGTCCACGGGAGCCGGCAGCACCGGCTGGCTCTCGTCCATCTTCAACCAGACGTCTGGTATCCTGGCCTTTCTTGGAGGCACGCCGCCCAAGCCCGTCAGAATGGAATGGGAAGAGGAGCGCCTTTTCTTCGTGGTTCGTGAGCCTTTCGTCAGCCGGCACTCGCAGGCTTCGATTGTCGCCGGCGGGGTCCTTCCCAACGCTCCGCTCGCGCTGGAATCCCAGATGCCGGCCGGTGGCGTCATCTTCTCCGACGGAGTCGAGGCCGACCATCTGGATTTCAATTCCGGCGCGATCGCCAACATTCGCGTCGCGCCCGAGAAGGCGAATCTCGTCGTAACCTGAGTTTATGTCGAAGCTCCAGGTGACGGTCGATGTGGTGCTGCTGACCATCCGAGACCGCCGGCTCCACGTGCTGTTGATCAAGCGGCTGGCGAAGCCCTACGAGAATCGTCACGCGTTGCCGGGCGGCTTCGTCCAGGACGACGAATCGCTCGACAACGCGGCCATTCGCGAGCTGCGCGAGGAAACTGGCGTCGACAAGGTGTACCTGGAGCAGCTCTACACATTCGGCGATCCCAAGCGCGATCCCCGCGGCCGCGTCGTCACCGTAGCGTACTACGCACTCGTGTCGCATTCGCAGGCACTGCACGCCGGAACCGACGCGTCTGACGCCGCCTGGTTTCCAGTCGCCGAGCTTCCCGCCCTGGCGTTCGACCATCGCAAGATCGTGGAGTACGCGCACCAGCGCATTCGCAACAAGCTCGATTACACGAATGTGGGATTCGAGCTTTTGCCCGAGAAGTTCACGCTGAGCGAACTGCAGGCCGTACACGAGGCCGTGCTCGGCGAGACTCTCGATAAGCGCAATTTCCGCCGCAAGATTATTCTGAAAGGAATCGTCAAGCCGACCAAGGAATTTCAGCACACCGGCCGCAAGCCGGCCCAACTCTATCGCTTCAGCCAATAGACGAGACGCCAGTGGATACCGTGACGCTATTTCGCCCGACCGGAAAGAGAGAACTAGAACTCATTCGCGACAGCGCCTGGAAGCAATTTCCGCCGCGCTTGCCCGGCCAGCCGATCTTTTATCCAGTCCTGAACGAGGAGTACGCCACGCAAATCGCACGCGACTGGAATACCAAAGATGGCGGTACTGGCTACGTGTTGCGCTTCCAGGTGGACGCGAGCTTTCTCGCGAAATACCAGGTGCAGACCGTCGGCTCGCGCGTCCACCAGGAATACTGGATTCCCGCTGAAGATCTCGACGAGTTCAACCGTCATCTCATCGGACCAATCCAACTGGTGGCAACCTTTAATCCGGACACGTACAAGAATTCACCAGACTCCGATGAGCACCGATAAGATAGTCCCCGACCTCGGCGTTTCATCGGCTGCCAAAGCTTTTGCGCCAAGTCGGGCTCATTCTCATTCCTTGAGCTACGGAGTCCGGAAGTCTTGGGCTTCGGGGCAGTGCACGGCTGGCCGGCTCCCGGCGCGCCGGGATCGGAGGCCGTCCCCACCTGAGGTGTACCTTGCGCAAAAGCTCAAACTCGATACTTTCCGAGGAGGCTGATCGCATCGCGCCCCAGAGGTCCGGGCGGGACACGATTCCGCTCCGCTACACAAACCGTCCTTCACTCGATGACTTCGAAATCGACAGTTTGGCTGGTCTTCGAACGATTTTCCGGCGCGTTCTTATCGACGGCGCTAATCTCCAGCGTGTAGTCTCCCGGCTTCAATTGCGTCCCGAGACGGAGATCGCCAGCCGACACTGGTCGCTTCGGGTCCTCCTGCACTTTGGGGTCGAGACCCATCGGGGCGCTCGTCCCCAGCGCCTTTCCCTCGTGATAGAGCGTTGCGCGCAGCTCCAAATTCGTCGAGCCGTCCGCGGCCGGCATGGCATTCAGTACCTGGTATGCGTATAAGACCTTTTCGCCCGCACGAAATCGCGGTATGCTGCCGCTCTCAGCGGAACCCTGGTCCGTATTCTCTTTACTCAGTACGATGCCCGAGAGCGCCAGCTTACCGTGAGTTAAATCGGGCACCTCGACAAACTCGCTGGCGGACCCGATCTGCCCCGACTTGCCGTCGCGCACCCCATCCGGACTGGGCGCCACGCTTCTTCAGCGGGCCTGCAATGAAGAGACCTTGTCTATTACCTCCCATTGCTTGCTTGGCTACCGTTGAGCCTTATGTCGCCAGGCAGCGGGAGAGCTACCGACCTTCCGCATAAACACGCGTGTGAGATGACTCTGATCGGCGAATCCACACGAGGCGGCAACTTCGCTGAGCGGTGTATCGCGGTCGTATATCAGGCGCTGTGCCAAGGCAATTCGACGGTTCACTAGCCAGTTATGCGGCGATACACCAAGAGACGCTTTGAATCCCCGAGTAAGTGAACTGACCGACGCGGCGGATGCATGTGCCACATCCGCAAGGTTGACATCTTCCCTTAAGTTCGCCTCTATGTATTCCAAAGCATGGCGAAGTTGACGGGAAGTCAGACCGCACTTGTAGTCGCTTATCTCCGTCTTGAATGTTCCGTAGGCGGAGGCGATGTGGTCCCGAGCTGCGAGAAACATCGCATCCAGGTACAGCGCACTGATTTCCTGCGGCCGCTCCAGCGCGGGCAACACTGCCCGCATCAAGTGCAGCATGACTGCATCGTAGTGGACCTCCTCCACTTCATAGCGCAGTTCGACGAAGGTACTGCCGTGTTCTGTCGCAAAATCGCGAAAGCTGCTAATCGGCAAGAAGACCTGCAGGGTATCGAAAGGATCTCTGATGTCTGCACACCACGACCTGCGTAAATCGTAGAGAGCTAATACTCCCGATTCAGTTGCCGGTTTCCGTCTGTGACGGCCATCGCAGAACACATTGATCGGCCTGAATGGGCGGAGCTCCACCGATACCATGACCTGATCTGCCAGGGGTGTGGGCTCGAGCAATCCGAGATTGGGTTTGTCGTGTCGAAACCTTCCAAAGAAGAGCGGCCGCTCCGAGCGGCGCGACACCGAGCGAACCTCTTGAAAATCGGGCCGGCTCTCGCTCACAAAGCCGGGAACATCGAACGGTTCCGGAACTTCATCGCGGTTGGGGGTCATGTCTCGTTTCCCAGCATCCTTAGCTATATCATATAGGCCCCCTCATCCAGCGAGCAAATTCCCGAACGCCGATTGACCGGAATGTCCCAACGGCGCCCGAAATGTCCAAGACCGCGAAGTCTCCATCCGGGTACGCTTGGTTACAGAAGCCGCTGGAATTGACCTCTGGGAGGTCGCAACGATCGAAGGCATCGTCAATCACGAGCAACGCAAGCCCCAGATCGGGAGACGAAAATGACATCCAAACAAACGACCAAGTCACAGACACGAGAGGCACCGGCGAGCCTTGACAGACCCACGGACCTCTCGCCGGTGGCTGTCGCGGCGATTTCTGAAACTCTGCGCCAATTGCTTGCGGATGTCTTCGCACTTTATGTGAAGACCAAGAGTTTTCATTGGCACATGAGCGGACCGCATTTCCGCGACTATTACTTGCTTCTCGACGAGCAAGCTACCGACATCTTCTCGATGACAGATACCATCGCGGAAAGAGCTCGCAAGATCGGCGGTACCACGCTCCGCTCCATCGGTGACATCGCGCAGCATCAGCGGTTGCTCGATAACAACGATCAATCCGTCACACCCCACAGCATGATCGAAGAACTCGTTGCCGACAGCCGTTGCCTGACCAAGCTGATGCGGGCAGCCCACGATGTCTGTCGGGAGTTTCAGGATGTAGCCACAGCAAGTCTGATTGAAGTCTGGATAGACCAAGCGGAACGTCGCACGTGGTTTCTACATGAGACGCTGCATGGCCGGGACTGAAAGATCGCCGAAATTTCATTGCCGCAGTCACGAACATACGGAGAGAAAGAGGAACTCAACATGAAGCAAATTCTGATCGTCGAATCGAGCCCGCGCGGAGCTGAATCCGCCAGCCGCCAGCTAACCGATAAGCTCAGAGAGCGCCTGAAAACGCTATACCCGGAGGCGAAGCTCGTCGAGCATGATCTGGCAAAAGACCCCCTTCCTCATCTTGATTACCTGACCGTAAAGGCCATCTTCACAAGGGATCGGACGGAGGCAGAGTCTTTAAAGGAAGTGCTCCGCCTGTCAGACCAACACACAGATGACGTGTTGTCGTCGGACCTTCTGGTGATCGCCTCCCCGATGTGGAATTTCGGGCTGCCATCCTCGTTGAAGGCGTGGGTTGACCATATCGTTCGACCGGGGAAGACGTTCCGCTATACCGGTAATGGAGCAGAAGGACTTGCCCTTCGAAAGAAAGCGATCCTCGTGCTTGCCTCCGGTGGAGTCTTTACCGAGGGGCCTTGGAAATCGTGGGATACCGTGGAGCCTTACCTCCGCTTGATCCTGGGCTTCATCGGAATCACTGACGTCCAGACTGTGCGGGCTGAGGGGATGAACATACCGGCGCTCGCTCCATACGCGATCCCTGCCGGCGCAACAGCTATCGAAACACTTGCAATCTGAAGGAGAGAAAATGATCGATCATATCATCTTGACTGTAAGCGACGTGGAGCGCTCCCTGGCGTTCTACGACGCAGCCCTGGCGCCGCTCAAGATCAAGTACTTCCTGCCGTACAAGGGGGAAAATGGCCACCCCGATTTATGGGGATTTGGCGATGGCAAGAGAGCGATCTTCTGGCTCAAGCAAGGTGAGCCTGATCCTCAGTCGATTCATTGGGGATTTATGGCCGAGAGCAATGCCAAAGTCGATGAGTTCTACAAAGCGGCAATCGCTGCCGGTGCGAAGGATAACATTTCACCGCGCGCGCGGGTGGAATACTACCCCGGATATTACGCCGCGGATGTCATCGACCCGGATGGGTATTCGTTCGAGGTTGTGCATAAGAGCTAGTGTGGTGCGGCAAGCAGAATAACTATTATGTTGCCATCGTGGGGCGGGCAATCTTGCCCGCAGCCGCCTTTTAGGCGGCTCTTCCCGCGCTGAGCGGCCGTTCGTATGCTGAAGAGGCCGGCCTGCTGAAAGCCGGCCGCAGCCACGATTGGACTGCCCCACGTTTGGCTTCTCGACAATCGGCAGGATTTCGGACGCATACCACTAGAAGGAAGTAAGCCGTGGCAAAAGTACAGACAAGAAATGCGGTAGTTGAATATTTGGTAGATGGACGAGGGCCAGGTCTGGTCCTTGTCCACGGAACAGGTGGCAGCGCGGAGTTGAATTGGGCGAATCTGGCCGAGCGGTTTTCACGGCGTTGGAAGGTCGTTCGTCCTAATTACTCCGGCTCAGGTCATACAACCGATGCGGGCGGTCCTCTCTCGCCGGAACAACTGGCCGAGCAGGTTGTAGAAGCTGCGAAAGCGGCTGGCAATACGCCATTCGACCTTGTCGGATTTTCGCTGGGGGCGGGTGTGGCTGCGGTGGTTGCAGCCCAATATCCGCACCTCATCCGCTCCGTGGTCCTGGTTGCAGGCTTTGCAGATACCACCGATCCCTATCTCAAGTTGGAGTTCTCAATCTGGCAAGATCTGATTTTCTGCAATCGTCCTGCACTCGCACGCCTGTTCCTGATGACGGGCTTTTCATCCAGCTTCCTTGCAAATTTCAGCGATTCTCAGCTCGACGCAAGTGCATCGGCGATTGTCACTGGAACCAACTGGGAGGGGATGGCACGTCAGATCGAATTGAACCTGACGCTCGACATTCGGGAGCACGTCCGAGCCATCGCGCAGCCAACGCTGGTGATCGGGTGCACTTATGATTGCATCGTTCCAGTGCGCCATTCGAAACAATTGGCCGGGATGATCTCGAATGCAGAATATGCGGAGTTGGCAACAGGCCATTTAGTCGCTGGCGAGCAACCAGAGGCATTCGCCGATTTAGTCGAGTCGTTTCTGATGCGGAAGCGGCGCTAATAATAAGTTGCCCTCCCGGCTCGATGTTCGGAAAACTACGTCTTCAGATGACTGCTACAGAATACTAAAGACGGCGGCGCGCTCTACTTATTACGCTTCCGGGTAGAGGATCGCTTCCTCGCGAGATATCAAGTGCAAACCGTTGGCTCGCGCGTCCACGAGGAATTCTGGTCAGCACGGCCCGGCCACACTCGGCGGCGAGGGCGTCCCCATCGCGTCCCCAGTGGTCCGCACGACACCTCTTGCTCCACTCCAGTTACCATGAGTGCTATGCCAGCGAAGATGCCGATGCGGAACTCCTTTCTTCGCGCATGCGTCGCGCTCGGCATCGCCACGGCATTGCTCACCGAACTGCTGAGCCCATTTCACCTCCTGCGGCGCGGCCCCCTGATAGTCGCCTGGCTCGCGGTTCTAACGTTTGCGGCCTACCGATTCGCCGGCCGTCCGAAGCTGCCGCAAGTCGCCATCAGACCCCTGGAAGCGGCCGTCGCTGCCGTGTGTGCCGCAATCGTAGCGGTGGTCGCCGTTACCGCGTGGATCAGCCCGCCGAATTCCGCCGACGCCATGGCGTACCACCTGCCCCGCGTCGTCTACTGGGCGCAGGCGGGAAGCATCGCGTTCTTTCCGACGCCTTACTTCAACCAGATCTGCCTCCAGCCGCTGATGGAATACTTCGACCTGCACACGTACCTTCTCTCCGGCGGCGACCGTTTCGTCAACCTCGTCACCTGCGCCGCGTTCCTCGCCGCCATAGTGGGAGTGTCGGCGCTCGCCGGCGCGCTCGGCGGGGGCACTCGGGGGCAGGCGTTTGCAGCGCTCTTCTGCGCCACCCTGCCCAACGGGATCCTGCAAGCTTCCGGCGCCAAAAATGAATGGATGCTGGCGCTCTGGCTGATTTGCGCCGCCTATTTTGCCGCCCGCGAAGACGCGCCGTTCACCGGCCTCTCGCTCGGGCTGGCGCTCGCCACCAAAGCTACCGCGTACCTCTTCGCCCCGCCGTTGCTTCTTGCCGTGCTGCTGGTCCGCCGCCCGCACCTGCGCCCGCGCTCACTGGCATGGGTCGCCGTAGGCGTCCTCGCAGTCAACGCTCCCCAATACGTCCGCAATCTGCGCCTCAGCGGTTCGCCGTTGGGGTTCGACTCGGCGCAAGGCGATGGCGTGCTGCGCTGGCGCAACGAGCATCCCGGCGTGAAGTCCACCGTATCGAACCTCATCCGCCACACCTCCGATCAACTCGGCGACCGGAACGAGCGTTGGAACCAGGCGGTATTCCACGCCGCTCTCTCGCTCCACCGCACCCTGGGGATCGACCCCAACGACCGCGATTCCACATGGGCGCGATTCGTTCCGCCGGTCAGCGCCAATCATGAAGCCAACGCCAACAACCGTTTGCACCTGCTCCTGCTGGCGATCGCGATGGTGTTCGCCGCGGCCCTGCGGAAGCGCACGTGGATCGTCTATGGCGCCGGACTCTTCGCAGCGTATCTGCTGTTCTGTTTCTATTTGAAGTGGCAGCTCTTTATGGGGCGTCTGGAATTGCCTCTGTTCGCTCTCGCCGCGCCGCTTGCAGGTGCATTTCTGGAGTCCATCCGGCCTGCGATTCCGGCCATCCTCGCCTGCCTCTTTCTGCTGAGCAACACCAGGCTTCCACTCCTCCAAAACTGGACTCGCCCGCTCACCGGCCCGCATTCCCTATGGACCGCCGCGCGCGACGACGGTTATTTCCGCGACATCCCACAGTGGGATTATCGGGCCACCTACCTTCCGGCAATCGACCTCACCGCGCGGTCCGGCTGCAGCGACGTGGGCATCGACATCAACCGCAACCAAATTGAGTATCCCTTTCAGGCCTTGCTGCGCGAAAGGAATCCCGCGGTGCGATTCCAGCACACCGGCGTCGAGAACGCCTCGGCGCGATACGCGTCGGCGGGCCAGCCGAAGGTGTGTGCGGTCTTCTGTCCCGATTGCGGCTGGACGCCGCATGAGGCAAGCCTCTACACCGCTATCGGGCCCCGCATTGAATGGCAGCACTTTCAGCTGTTCTTAACGCCCGCGAAGTGACGGATGAACACGGCTCGGAAAGGAGCCTTGTTTTATCCGTGTTCATCTGTGTTCATCTGTGGCCAACAAATTTTTCTTCGGAACCACTGCTCAGCCTGAGCGGCCGATGAAGATGAACGCCGACCAACAGGAGCTTGCTCTTATCGGCGTTCATCTGCGTTGATCGGCGGCTAATAATGCGTTGCCTACTCTTCCGACTCTTCCTCATCCTGCTGGGGATCCGCCGGCGCCGAGATCCGGTACTTCCCGGCCGACCAGTTGCCCAAATCGATGAGTCTGCATCGTTCGCCGCAGAAAGGGAAATCGGGCTCGCCCAGCTTTACGCTCTTCCCACACATGGGGCACTTCCAGTTCATAGTTCGATTAAATCACGCCGCGGTGGAAACTACAGACCGATTTGAATCAGCGGCGAGGGCGCGAGCCGTGGAGCGGCTTCAGTGGCCGCCAGCAGCGTCCCCACCACGTCGTAATCGTGCGCTTCCGTGATCCGCAATGTGCGCATTTCGCCCGGCCGCGGCTCCTCGCCGTCGAAATCGTTGATGAGCGTTACGCCATCGATCTCCGGCGCCTGCGTGGACATGCGCGCGGCCCACAAAAGGTCAGTCTCCTCGGACCGGCCCTCCACCAGCACGGGCATTTCCGACCCCACCAGACCGCGATTCCGCTTGCGCGCGATCTTGCGCTGAATCGCCATCAAATGCCGCTTGCGATTCTGAATGGTGCGGCCATCCACCTTGCCGTCGAGCGCGTAACTGGCGCTGGTATCTTCGTCGGAATAGGTGAACACGCCGAGATTGTCGAACTTCGCGGCCTCCACAAACTGGCACAGCTCGTCGAAATCCTCCGCCGTCTCGCCGGGGAAGCCGACGATGAAGCTGGTGCGGATGGCCACCCCGGGTATGGTGCGGCGGATGCGCTCCAGCAGTTTCAGGAAAATCGTGCCGGACGACCCGCGCTTCATGCGCTTCAACACCGGCGCGCTGGCATGCTGTAAAGGCATGTCGATATACTTCACCAGATCGCGATGCTCCGCGATGGTGTCGAGCAGTTTCTGCGTAATCTTATTCGGATAGGCGTAGAGGAAGCGAATCCACTTGCTGTGGGCGGTCTCGATCTGCGCCAGGCGCCCGAGCAACACCGCCAGGCCGTCCGTCAATCCCAAATCTTCGCCGTAGCAGGTGGTGTCCTGCCCGATCAGGTTGATCTCCCGCACACCCTGCGCGAACAGGCGCGTGGCTTCCGAAATCACCGATTCGAAGCGGCGGCTGCGGAACTTCCCGCGATATTGCGGGATCACGCAGAACGTGCAAGGGTGATCGCAGCCTTCGGCGATCTTGATGTAGGCGAAATGGCGGGGAGTGGCCAGAACTCTCGGCGTGAGGTCGTGATACAGATAGGGTTGCGCGTCGCCGGCGGTGGGCTCCATGCCCTCGCAAAGGGCCACGATGCTGTCGAGTTCATTGGTGCCGATCAGCGCGTCGACTTCCGGCATTTCCTGGCGAATGTCGCCACGATACCGCTCCACCAGGCAACCGGCAACGATCAACTTGCGGGCGCGGCCGACTTTCTTGTACTCCGCCATTTCCAAAATGGTGTCGACGGATTCCTTTTTGGCGGGATCGATGAAACTACAGGTGTTGACCACAAGCACGTCGGCTTGGTCAGGATGAGACGTCAACTCGTGGCCTCTAGCCACGAGTTGGCCCATCATGACTTCACTGTCGACGAGGTTCTTGGGGCAACCCAGACTTACGAAACCGATTTTCAAACGTATATCCAAATCAGCGGAGCGCTTCCCTCAAACAACATTGCCCCGTCGCGGTACGGCTAGGCGTCAGCCTGCCGATCCAGATTCACATCTACTTCGTTCCCATCGCCATCCGCGGCGTCTTGCGGCTCAGAGAGGTCGCCAACCGGTTCGCCCATATCGTCAATGGGACCACCTGCCGCCCTCTGCGTCTTCCGCTCTATCCGTTTGGCAATCTTGTCGCGCTGTTTTTCCATCCGCGCGATCTCTTTTTGTCTTTTCTTGAATGTGGTACCTGACCGCATACCCATAAGGAGTACTCCCATCTGCGACCGCAGCATTACGCCGGGCCGCGAAAACTGAAACGTTACCCGCGGGGAGCGCGGTAATGGCTATCCGCTTCGGCGGATTCGCGGTAACGCCGCGCACTCACTGGACGGCGAACTCTGCCCCGGGTTCCGATATATTCGGGCGATGCGAGGCTCGGATTGGGGTCACGTCCCGCGGGACTGAAGCCTTTTTCATTCTAGCAGACTCGGCGCGCTTGACGTTCGTACCCACAACGCGATATCTTCGGGCCAAGCCCTTTCTCGCTTGATTAGTCGGGACATGAAACGTCTAGTTTTGATTTTTTCGCTCTTCTCCGCGGCAGTTGCCATCGCACAAACACGGCAATGGACACCCAGCGTCGCGTCGGATTGGTACGCCCGCCAGCCTTGGATCATAGGCGCTAATTATATTCAGAGCAACACCGTCAACCAGATTGAGATGTGGCAGTCGGAGACTTTCGACGGCGACCGCATCGATATGGAATTGGGTTGGGCGGAAAGCCTGGGAATCAACACCCTGCGTGTCTCTCTCCATGAACTGCTTTGGGAGAAAGATTCCGGCGGTATGACCAACCGCATGAGGAAGCTGCTGACCATCGCCGACAAGCACAAAATGCGGGTCATTTTTGTCCTCTTCGACTCCTCGGGCGATCCCTACCCGGAACTGGGCCACCAGCGTCAGCCCCGGCCGGGAGTGCGCAACTCCCTGTGGGTTCAAAGTCCCGGGGCGAAGGGCCTGATCGACCCAAAACAGACTGAAAATGCCCTGAATTACGCCGAAGAGGTCGTAGCTGTTTTTAGCATCGATAAGCGCGTGCTGGCCTGGGATGTTTGGAATGAGCCGGAAAACACCAATGCGAGCAGCTATCCCAACTCCGAACTGCCCAACAAGGCCGAGGTGGTCCGCAACTTGCTGCCCAAAGTGTTTCAATATGTGCGCGCCGGCTCGCCTGAGCAACCGGTGACCAGCGGCTTGTGGAAGGGCGACTGGTCTAGCGCCGCCACCCTGAGTCCTATCGAAAAAATGCAAATTGAGCTCTCGGATTTTGTGTCGTTCCAGAATTACGACGGTCCGGAAGAATTCGAAAAGCGCGTCAAGGCGCTGAAAGCGTTCGGCCGGCCGGTGGTATGTACCGGCTTCCTGGCCCGCAATCAGGGCAGCAGCATTGAGGCCATTCTGCCCATCGCTCTCAAGTACGATGTGGGCGCCCTGGTGGGAGATCTGGTGCAAGGCAAAACGCAGAGGTGGCTGCCCCCGGATTCCTGGAAAACCCCTTACCTCGATCGCGAGCCCTCAGTCTGGGCGCAGGACCTCTTTCGCACCACCGGTCCGCTCTACCGGAAAGAGGACGCCGATGTGATCAGGCAAATGATCGCCAGCGCACCTAAGCCCCTAACCACCAAACCCACCAAGAAGCACGAGAAATAGCTTCCGTGGCGATCGGCGAGCGGAGCACCTTGGCCGTGGAGGCTGGCGCTGCCGCTTACCATCACCGGCTTGGTGTTCGTTGCCCCTTCGGTCAACCTCACGAAGATCATGGCGTTTCCAGGACTCCCTGGGCGTACCGCGGAATCCGTGCTGCAGTTTCTGGAAGTGTTTCTCATCGCTCGGGTGACCCTGGTTCCCGGGCAGTCTGAGCGTAGCGGTAACCCCGCTGCCCTTAGGGCACTACCGCTCGAGGGCCTCTCATTATCCTGACTGTGGCGCGGGCTGCCTACTGTTTCTTCTCTTCGGGCTTCTTGGTTTCCTTCTTTGCCGGCGGCGTACCACGTTTGGGCTCCTCTTGTGGGCGCGGTGGCGGAGCCTGCGGGTGCACTTGGGGTTGAGCCTTTTCGGGTACCGGCGCCACCGGGCGAGCCGCGGGTGGTGCCTTTTCGGTTACCGGGGGCGCCGGACGTTCCGCCGGTTTAGGCTGTTCGTTGACTTGTGGCGTCGAACGCACCGGCGGTTGAGGCTGTTCGCGGACCGGGGGCGCCGGGCGCACCGCCGGTTTAGGCTGTTCGTTAACTGGCGGCGTCGAACGCACCGGCGGTTGAGGCTGTTCGCGGACCGGGGGCGCCGGACGCTCCGCGGGTTTAGGCTGTTCGTTAACTTGCGGCGTGGAACGCACCGGCGGTTGAGGCTGTTCGCGGACTGGGGGCGTCGGACGCTCCGCGGGTTTAGGCTGTTCGTTAACTTGCGGCGTCGAACGCACCGGCGGTTGAGGCTGTTCGCGGACCGGGGGCGCCGGGCGCACCGCCGGTTTAGGCTGTTCGTTGACTTGTGGCGTCGAACGCACCGGGGCCTGCGTCTGTTGTTGGACCGGGGGAGGACTTTGCGGCCGGGTGGCCGAGGCGGGTGCGGCGGCCGGCTGCACGGGACGATTTTGGGGCTGGGCCGGGCGCTGAGCAAATGTCGGCGCCGGACCGGGGCGCACGGCCGGGGTGACCGCATGAACCTGTTTGGGGTCGACCGGCTTCACCTGCATACGCGCGGGCGCCATGTTCTGGCGATCGGCCTGACTGCGCAACGTCTGCAATTGCGCTGGCTCTACCGGGGTGCCAGGGTGCTGCTGCAGTATTTGCTGTTTCGCGGCAAACGGAACCGCACTCGGCGGTGGAGCGAGTTTGGCAACTACCGGACGATTCGCAAGCGCAGCAGGAGGCGCGGCGGCTTTCCGGCCATTGCTATTGCCGACAATGCTCTCCCGCTGCGGCGCTATTTTGGGGGCGGCTCCGATTACCTGGGCCTGACGCATCTGGTTGGCGTCAACGTGAACCGCAGCGCGCTGCACAGGCTGGGCCGAGACGAAGGAGTTCTGCGGCACGGCCACGACGGCGCCGCGATTTACGTAGGTGACGTTAGTGACATTGATATTGGTTACATTGATGTTCGTAATGCGAGTATTGGTGACGTTCACCTGGCGGACGTAGCCCTCCGACACGTGATAGGAGGGATGGTAGACTTCGCGCGGGCCGAGGGGAAACCAGCCCACCAGACCGGCCCCACCGCCCATCGAGACTCCCGCGCTGAATCCTGCGCCACCGACGAAAGCGACCAGGGCGGGAGCATAGTACACACGTGCCGAAACCGCGCCGGGGCACCACGCCCAACTGTTATTGATGAGTGCCCAGCGTCCATAGTGAAACGGAGCGAAACCCCAGGGTTCGTTATCCACCCAACTCCAGCCCCATGGGTCGACCCAGGCCCAGTATCCATTGCTATATGGAGTCCAGCCAGCGGCGACGCGGGGAGTCCATACGGCGCCATATTCCGGCGTGTTACGCCACTCGCCATTGGCGTCGAGATCCTCATAGCCGACCATGTCGGGCGAAACATACTGGGGTGGCGGGACATCTTCCATGCGGTCCCGCAAAGAGACGAACGAATCGAAATCGTCCGCTGGGCTGGCAGCCTGAACGTCGGGTGGGACGCCGGAGTTATCGAAGAAGGCGGTTTGTCCTGAATGAACCGGAAAGCTCTGGTTGTTGGCTGTTACTTCCACATCGCCGGAGCGGACGGTGACTGCCGTGGCATTGCCGTCGCTATCGGTGTCGATGCGGTATTCGCCCGTGCGCAGGATGGTGATGGCACCGTTGGGAGTGTCGACCTCCCAGGATTCGCTATCGAAGAGATGACGTACGCGCAGGCTCAGACTGCCGGCGTTCACGCTGGTCTGTACCACGTTATCGCTCAGGTTCACGAATTGGAAACTGGTGCCCGAGTTCAGGCGGATGGAATTCTGCCCGATGCGCAGCACCGTACGCGCGCCGACGTCGGTATATAGATTGTCCCCGGTTGTCATGGGGTAATTCAAGGAGGCATCGGCCCATTGGTCCAAACTGGCGGGCTCGAACGATACCGGACCGGCGATATACGCGATGCGAGCCACCCGGGAAGGTGGATCCGCGTCCTGCGCCACCGCTGTGCCGGAAGCACCGGGGAGCGCGGCGAGGAGCGATAAATACAAGAGGATATTTTTCATTTGACAACCTTTCCAGACTTGGCGGCTTACGAAATCGATATCTCCTGCGGTGCACTTGCGTACATCGGGAGAAAACTCACCCAGTCCCGCAGTGCATGTAAAGGGCCGCTCGCGCTAGCTGTTTAAGGTTTTTACTTGCATAAGGTTAGGGTCTGGCATCAGCCGCTTCGGCACGGGCAATATGCCGATTTTGCATGCGGGGCTTACATCCCGCGCTCCCGAATTTGCTCGAGACACCGGAGTTTTCACTGAGGCCCGTCGTCCGGCGCGCGCGTCCCCTCTTCTTGTGGCAGACTTTTCACGAGTTCGCCAACTGCTCCCGCGCAAATTTTCGGGCTGACGGTGGCGCAGACCTGGCCGCGCTGTCGCCGATCTGCCGGGGCAGTTGGCCGCGGCACGCCTCACCCGAACCGCCTGAAGTCGCGAACCACCCGCTAATGCGCCGGCGGAAGATCAGTCGAGATGCTTGATCAGAATGACCTCGTTGCCTTTTTGGTTATAGATGACTTCGTCGACAAGTTTTTTCGTCATGAGCATCCCGAAGCCGCCCATGCGCATTCCTGCTCTCTCGCGGATTTTGAGGTGTTCGAGTGGCGACCCATCGGAGTTGGCAATCGCGCAGTGCTCCAGCGAGGAACGAGAGAACCCCGCTCCCGGGTCCTCCATGTGGTAGACCAGCGATCGCTGGCTGCGAACGCGCGAGACGCGGACCCACTCGTTAGGATCGAGTTTGCCACCATGCTCCATGGCGTTGAGGAGCATTTCGCGAAACGCCATCGCAATACCGTTGCGTTCCTCCGGATCGAGGCCATTCTTCAATTCCCCGAAAAACTGCTGTAGGCGGTCGGCCGTCGGAATGTTGCAGCGGATCTTAAGAGTGAGGAACTGGGGCTCCGCGGACAGAACCTTGATTCCATCGTCCCAATCCGGATCGGTGACGGCGCTCCGCATCATGTCCCGGACTGCGACGGGGTCAAAGGGCCGGCTGAAATAGCTGAATGCCATCTGCTGCATCGCCTCGATCACGTCGGCATCGCTGGGGACAGAGTCGATTACGATGACCTTCACGCCGGGTTGCGCTTCGCGGATGGCAGCCACCAGGTCGCTAGCGGTGCCGGATGCCTGATGATGTTCGGCGATCACCAAGTTGTACGGCCGCCTGCGCAGGCAGTTCAGTGCGACCGCAAGACTGGATGTCTGCACGGCCATCCATTCGAGCTCGTCCGACTGGCTTTCAAACAGCGGCGGCAAGTCGGGCGCGGCACCAAAGAGAAGACCCAGGTAAGGCTCGGTCATGAGAATCCCTTCAGTATAGGCCTGTTCCTAGCTCGAGGCAGATCGCTCGCAGTGGCCACGCGAGCCGGCGGCAGTCAACTGTTATCGGATCCAGGGGGGCGGCTTCGATTCTCCAGGTTGGCTCGCTGAAATCGTATTCCGCGTTGAATTGCCTCAACAGTGCAACTTGGCGCGCAGTCGGGGTCGCGTCCCTGCCCAGACCGGTGATGGTTTGGCGGCCCCAATCCTGAATGGGATCGAATTCCACTTCCCAATGGTGGGTGACCCAAAAGAGTTTAACGAGTCGGATTTTGGGCAATTCGGGCGGCATGACTCATCTTATAGCTCGCCCAGACCTGTCACGCAATCCGGCCCCAATTTGCTCCTGGCTTCGTGAGTCGCTCCCTGCTCCACCGCGAACCGATGCGTGACAGCCGCCAAGTGGCCGCCTCGCGCCCCGCGCGGCGGTGATACCCGGGATGGTGTGGCGTTTTACCAGTCCAAGTTGACGGGCGGACGAAGTATACGGCGAATCTATGCCCGATCCACTGGTCGCGCGGCCGGTCACTCAGACGGCGCACCACCATTTTGCACAATGCACAATGAAGGTCCGCGTATCGTTATCCAGGAAGTCAAGGCGGCGAATAGCAGCAGCATGCAGGCCGTGATGGCCAGGATTTCGCTCCTGGACGTCAGCGAGGTCTTCGAGGATTCATGACGCTCAAAGACTAACGGCTTTCGCCCACCCGGTCAAGCTCGACGAATCTCAGTCACAGCGATTTCGCCCAATCCCGTCAACCGCTTAACCCACCCACCCTTGCATGCCCGTGCTACACTCAACCCGCTGGCCGAGCCCCGCCCACGAAGCCAACGCCCGTGGGTTCGTTCGGAATGCTCTTTGACAACCCTAACCAATGCCACGTCAAACACATAGCTGCCCCCGGTGGGTTCGTTCGGCTTTTTCCTTCGTGCCATCCTCCGCCCACACCGTCCGCCAACTGACCGGCCCCGTTCTCCCACCGCTTCGGGGCGCCCTCCGGGCCTGGCTGAAGGAGACGGGCTAGAATAGAAACTGATGAGCGACGAAGTCCAAAACCCACCCGCGCAGGAAGAGACTCGGATGCCCATGCCACCGGCGTCCTTCACTTTCATCGTGCTTTCGCTGCGCGCCCAGGCCGAGATGCAGCTGGGATTGATGCAGTTCGAAGAGGAAAAGCAGCCGCCCGACCTCCCCCTGGCGCGCCACACCATCGACCTGATGGGCGTCCTGATGGAGAAGACCAAAGGCAATCTCGCGCTCGATGAGCACCGCCTGTTGGAAAACTCCCTCACAGAATTGCGTTTTCGCTTCGTGCAAGTGTCCGACGAAATGGCCAAGGCGGCGTCTCAGAAAGCCTGAATGCCGGCGCCTCCCGTCAAGATCACCGTGCTCGGCTCGGGCACCAGTGTGGGCGTGCCGACTATCGGCTGCCATTGCGCCGTCTGCACGTCCAGCGATCCGCGCGACAATCGGTTGCGGCCGTCTGTCCTGCTGAGCTATGACGGCCACAACGTCCTGATCGACACCACTCCCGATTTCCGCACACAGGCGCTGCGCGCGCGCATCGAGCGGCTCCACGCCGTGATCTTCACCCACGCGCACGCCGACCACATGATGGGCTTCGACGACATTCGCCCGTACAACTTCCGGCAGAGCGGCGATATCCCCGTCTACGCAGCGCCCGACACCATGGACTCCATACGCCGCGCCTTCCCTTACGTCTTCGACGGCGTGGAGAAGAAGACCAATGTGCCGCACGTCGAACCGCGACTTCTGGACGGTTCGCCATTCGACTTGTTCGGTCTGGAGTTCCTGCCCATCCCGGTTCTGCACGGCAGGTGGCACATCTACGGCTTCCGTTTCGGCAACGCCGCTTACCTCACTGACCATAGCGAGATTCCCGAGAGCTCCATGGATCTCCTCCGCGGCCTCGACGTGATCTTTCTAGACGCCCTGCGCTACAAGCCGCACCCCACGCATTCCACCGTGGACCGCTCCATCAAGACTGTCGAGGCGCTGGGAGTTCGCCGCGCTTTCTTTACGCACCTCTGCCACGATCTGGGCCACGAACGCGCGGAGAGCATGCTCCCGCCGCACATCCGCCTGGCCTACGACGGGCTCGAAGTGACGGTCGAGTAGTTTCCATGCGCCTGTTCCGCAGCCTCGACCAAGTGCCCGCCGATTTCGGCCCGTGCGCTCTCACCATCGGCAATTTCGATGGCGTACACTTCGGCCATCGCCGCATCCTGAAGCAAGTGGTGGCGCTGGCCGCCGCACGCGGTTGGAAGCCTGCTGTCCTTACGTTCGATCCCCATCCTACTCAGGTGGTGGCGCCCGATCGCACGCCCGTTCTGCTCACCTCGCCCGCGCATCGCGCCGAGCTGATGGAGGAGGAAGGCATCGCGGAAGTTTTGATCTTGCCCTTCACCGCGGAGATCGCACGGCTCTCTCCTGAGGACTTCGTACGGCAACTGTTGGTGGAACGGCTCGGCGTCCGCGCCGTGCTGGTGGGGGACAACTTCTGCTTCGGTTATCGCCAGTCCGGCAATGTGCAATTGCTGGCGCAACTCGGCGGGAAGATGGGGTTCGAAACCGAGATCGTACCGGCGGTCAAGTGGCGCGGACGCATGGTGAGCAGCAGCATCGTTCGCACGCTTCTGCGGGCCGGCCAGGTCTCCCTCGCGGCGCACATGCTGCAGCACCCGTACGCGCTCGACGGTGCGGTGGTGCAAGGCCGGGGAGTCGGATCCAAGCAGACCGTCCCGACCCTCAATCTCGCGCCCGATGGCGGCATGGTTCCGGCGGCGGGCGTCTACGTCACGCGCGCCTACGATCTGGCCGGCGGCCGCCGTTGGAACGCCATCACCAACGTCGGCTACCGGCCCACTTTTGGCGCCAGCGACCGGCTCACCATCGAGACCTTCCTGCTCGATCCTTTCTCCGGCGACACGCCTGCCCGCATTCGCGTGGAATTTCTGTGGCGCGTCCGCGACGAGCGTAAGTTCGATTCCCCTGCCGCCCTCAAGGAACAGATTCTGCGCGATGTCCATACGGCGCAGCGTTATTTCCGCCGCCTCCGGGCCTGGATCGGGGAGTAACGGATGCCGTTCGCCCACCTCTTATACGGCGTGTTTTGGATCGTCTTCATCGATCTGTTGCTGGCCGGCGATAACGCCCTGGTAATCGCCATGGCGGTGCGCTCTCTGGCGCCTCGCGAGCGCCGCATCGGCACGATTTGCGGAGCCGCGGTGGCCGTGGTGCTGCGCGTCGGCCTCACCTTCTTCACGGCGAAACTGCTCGATAGTCCATTCCTCAAGCTGGCTGGCGGCGTGTTCGTGTTATGGATCGCCGTAAAGGTGCTGTTCGACGCCAGCGATCCGCCCGATTCGGTGCCCGCTCCCAAACGGCTGGGGCAAGCCATCTGGTACATCGTGTTCGCCGACCTGACGATGTCTATCGACAATATTATTGCCATCGCCGGAACGTCCAACGGACACATCGAGCTGATCGTCTTCGGACTGGCGCTGAGCATTCCCTTCGTGGTGCTCTCCGCCAACCTGCTGGCGAACCTGATGGATCGCTATCCCTTCACCATTTACCTCGGCGCTGGAATCCTGGGGCGCGTGGCTGGCGATATGATCCTCACCGACAGCTTTGTGACGCGGCGATGGCACCCGTCGACCACGTTCGAGTATGTGGTGGAGGGCGTGCTGTTTCTGCTCCTGATGGTGGGCGGGAAGATTCTGTGCGATCGGCGGAAATGCCGGAAGTGAAAGAGAGCCCCGGATTGAAACGGTATACGCGCCATCAGATCTCCTGATCTCGTCCTGGCGAGTTTGGAGGTCGGGGAAATTGAGTTGAGCCGCAACGCTGTTGTGTGGCAGCCAATCCTGGCTGCAGGCGGGCTTTCAGCCCGCCTGGCGGCCTGAAAGGCCGCCTGCAGGCAAGATTGCCTGCCACACGAAGCGCACATATCGCCACTGCCGGGCTCATCTAAATTTCCACGAGATCAGGAGGTCTGAGATCGATGCTCCTGTTGGTTTGCCTTTCGGCCCTCGATCAGGCCTTGTACTGTTCGTCGCTGACGTGTTCCATCCAGTCGACCACCTTACCGTCGAGCTTTTCCTGAATCGCGATATGCGTCATGGCGGTGGTGGGCGTGGCCCCGTGCCAGTGTTTCTCACCGGGAGGGAACCACACCACGTCACCCGGCCGGATCTCCTCGATCGGCCCGCCCCAACGCTGTACTCTGCCGCAGCCGGCCGTCACGATCAGGGTCTGGCCGAGGGGATGGGTATGCCATGCCGTGCGCGCACCGGGCTCGAACGTGACGGTCGCGCCTTGCACCAGCGCCGGGTCGGGCGCCTGAAACAGCGGGTCGATGCGTACCGTGCCAGTGAACCATTCCGACGGCCCCTTGACGGAAGGTTGCGAACCAATTCTCTTGATATCCATTTCTCAAGTTTCTCCGCGTCGCTGCCGCTCAGAGGCCGGTCATTTGTTCCAGCTTTTCGGGGTACCGGGCGCCTTGCACCGTGATCTTGGCGGCGGCTTGCTCGATGTCGCGCAGATCGTCAGGCGTGAGTTCGACTGAGACCGCCCCGATATTCTCGTCTAAGCGATGCAACTTCGTCGTGCCCGGGATGGGAACCATCCACGGTTTCTGCGCTAACAGCCACGCCAGCGCGATTTGAGCCGTTGTGGCATGCTTCCGTTCCCCGATGCCGGCGAGCAGATCGATGAGGGCCTGATTCGCCTTGAGCGCTTCAGGAGTGAAGCGCGGCAGCGTGCTGCGGAAGTCGGAGCTGTCGAACCTGGCACTTTCGTCCATCTTGCCCGTCAGAAAGCCCTTGCCCAGGGGGCTGTAGGGGACAAGGCCGATTCCGAGTTCCTCAAGGGTCGGGATGACTTCCTTCTCCGGAGTCCTGGTCCACAGCGAATATTCGCTCTGGAGAGCCGTGACAGGCAGGACTGCGTGCGCGCGGCGGATGGTTTTCACGCCGGCCTCGGAAAGGCCGAAGTGCTTGACCTTGCCTTCCTGAATCAGGTCCTTCACCGCTCCCGCTACGTCTTCGATGGGCACATTCGGGTCGACGCGATGCTGATAGAGCAGGTCGATGACATCGGTCTTCAGCCGCTTCAGCGAGCCCTCAACGGCTTGCTTGATGTGCTCCGGACGACTGTTCAGGCCGGGCAAGCCCTTCATCCCACGGGGATCGAATTCAGGACTGACGTCGAACCCGAATTTGGTGGCGATGACTACCTGCTTGCGTACGGGAGCGAGAGCTTCGCCCACGAGTTCTTCGTTCAAGAACGGGCCATAGACCTCGGCGGTGTCGAAGAAGGTGATGCCGCGTTCCACGGCTGTGCGGAGCAGCGAGGTCATCTCCTGCTTGTCTTTGGGCGGGCCGTAGGAAAAGCTCATTCCCATGCAGCCAAGCCCGAGCGTCGATACTTCGAGTCCGCTTTTTCCCAGTTTGCGCTTTTGCATTGTTTCTCCTCGGGAACCGTTTCCCTCTTCTCCAGGGTAGAATCGAATGCCGCGGAAGCGGTATCCCGATCCTTCCGATTTTTTGCCTATTCCTCTGGCACTGTCGCCCATGGCACACTTGTCCTGGGGTTGAGGAGAGCGGAGCCGCGGCCACGATCAGCGGCGATGGAATGCGCTGTCCCCTCGGTTGACACAAACAGTCAAGACACACCTTGCGGTTCGACGATAATTGTTGGCGCGCCGAAACGCCATAGGTTTATTCCGGCGATGCCAGTGAAGCGGAGGCGGGCTCCGGTGGCGGCCAGACAGCCGGGCAATCGGAATTCCCGGGCTGACGCTCCACCGGCGGACGGCCCCTACGGCTCCGTGATCCATGACTTACGTGCCGGCCTGACCGCCACACGCCATCTTCTCGACATGTACCGCCGGGCGGTCTCCGACGAGAAGACCCGACGTCGGCTCCAACGCCTCGACCGTCGCCTCCTGAATATCGCCAAACAACTCGATCACATC
>Ga0182030_10005840_pt1 | contig 26061 bp, 22 predicted proteins | sample 812S3MmetaG_FD_121299 | JGI IMG/M metagenome (GOLD analysis project Ga0182030, IMG submission 121299) | Permafrost microbial communities from Stordalen Mire, Sweden - 812S3M metaG (Illumina Assembly) | ecosystem: Environmental > Terrestrial > Soil > Wetlands > Permafrost | place: Sweden...
CAAAATCTCCCTGCGGATCAAAGGGATGATGCAGTGAGCGCCGTGAAGTTGAAAACAGCAGTGATCGGCGCAACCGGATACGCGGGATTCGAACTGGCGAAGTTGCTCTTGCGGCATCCGCGCATGGCAACGCCGTTGTTTCTATCGCGGCAGGGCGAAGCCGCCGGGCATCCTCTGGAACAGCATTATCCGGAGCTTGCTGGTTCCGGAAGTTTTCCGCTGGAACCGTTTTCGTGGGAGCTGTTGAAGTCGCGCGGAGTTGACGTTCTGTTCCTCGCCACCCCCCACGAACTTTCGCGGGAACTGGTTCCCGAGGCCTTGGCCAGGGGATTGCGGATTGTGGATTTAAGCGGCGCGTGGCGTTTGAAGCAGGCAGCCAATCGCGCCGTTTACGGATTTGAAGACCGTGACGCGGCAGTGGCTGCCGAGTTGGATCGTACCGCGGTTTACGGATTGCCGGAGTTGCATCGCGATGAGATTCGCGGAGCAAAGCTGGTTGCCAATCCGGGTTGCTATGCAACTTCGGTGATTGTGCCTTTAGCGCCGCTGGTGTACTCAGGCTTGGTAGATACCGCGCGCGGCGTGGTTTGTGATTGTAAATCGGGCGTCTCCGGCGCAGGCAAAAAGCCTGTGCAGAAAACGCACTTCGTAGAAGCAGCCGACAACTTTTCGGCGTATTCGGTTTTCGGACATCGCCACACCGGCGAGATTTTGGAACAGGCGGGATTGCATGAAAATGAACTCATATTTACTCCGCACTTATTGCCTATCCCTCGCGGCATTCTTTCGACGATCTATCTAGGGCTAACCAGGCCCGTCACTCCGTTCGAAATTGAAGCCGTGTTCCACGGGTTCTACGGCACAGCCCATTGGATTCGCATTTTCGGGCATGGCAAGCTGCCGCAGATTCAATACTCGCTGCGCACAAATTATTGCGATGTGGGATTTCAACTGGCCCCGGATGCAAAGCGACTCATTGTGGTGTCTTGCCTTGACAACCTGATGAAGGGCGCAGCGGGCCAGGCGCTCCAGAACCTGAACGTGATGTTTGGGTGGAGCGAGAAAGAGGGATTTTAGTGATGAAGCTAGTCGTCAAAATTGGCGGAGCGGCGCTTGAAGACAAGGCGCTGCTGAAAAAATGTGCACAGGCCGTTGCCGATCTCGCCAGTGAAGGTCACAAAGTCGCCGTGGTTCATGGCGGTGGCCGCGCCCTCACCGAGACCTTGGCGCTGATGGGCAAACAGTCAACGTTCATAAACGGACTGCGCGTCACCGACAAAGACACTCGCGACGTAGCTCTCATGGTGCTCGCCGGGCGCGTCAACAAGCAGCTGGTGGCTGCCATCACCGCCACCGGACAGGCCGCCGTCGGACTCTGCGGCGGCGACGGCGCTGCCTTTCTCGCGCGCAAGAAGAAGACCAAGGGCGTTGACCTCGGCTTCGTCGGCGAGATCAGCTCCGTCGATTCGCGCTGGATTGATGCCATCTGGGATAACGACGGAATCCCCGTCATCTCCAGTCTCGCCCTCGGCTCTGATGGAGAGTATTACAACGTGAATGCCGATCAGATGGCTTCAGCCTGCGCCACCGGATGCCAGGCCAACGCGCTCATCTTTCTCACCGATGTGGCAGGCGTGAAAGACGCGGATGGAACCGTCATTCGCTGGCTTTCCGTCAGTGACATCCCGCAACTGGTCAAGAGCGCCGTCATCTGCGGAGGAATGCTTCCCAAGCTTGAGGCTTGTCAGGACGCGCTGCGTTCGGGCGTGCATCGGGTTCGCATTCTGCCTGCGCTGGAAGCGGAAATGCTCCCCGGCTTTTACCAGACAAAGATTGAGTGCGGCACGGAGGTCATGGCCTCGTGAGTTTGACCAAAGTGCAAAAAGCGGAAGCCAAGTATCTGCTCCATACCTATGACCGTTTGCCCGTGCTGTTCACCCACGCCAAGGGCGTTTATCTGTTTGCGGATGACGGCAGCAAGTACCTCGATTTCCTCAGCGGCATCGGAGTGATGGCTCTTGGCTATTCGCATCCGGCTATCACCAAGGTGATCAAGCAGCAGGCTGAGAAGCTGGTGCATGTCTCCAATTTGTTCTACACCGAGCAGCCTTCGGCGCTCGCGCAGAAACTCGCAAAGCTCTCCGGACTTGATCGCGCATTCTTCTCCAACAGCGGCACTGAGGCCTGGGAGGGCGCGCTGAAGATCGCACGCGTCGTGGCCAGCGGCAAGGGATTGACGAAGCGCACCCGCTTCCTCGCCCTTGAAAACTCTTTCCACGGACGCACCATGGGATCGGTGGCGACCACCTTCACCGAGAAGTATCGCAAGCCGTTCGCCCCGGTCATGCCCGGCGTAACGTTCGTAAAGTTCAATGATGTCGAAGACCTCAAGGCGAACTTTGACGATGACGTCTGCGCCATCTGCCTTGAACCCATCCAGGGCGAAGGCGGCATTCATGCCGTCAGTCCGGAGTTCATGAAAGCCGCGCGCGAGCTGACGAAGAAGAGCGGCGCATTGTTGCTGCTCGATGAAATTCAGTGTGGCCTCGGCCGCACCGGCAAGATGTTCGCCTTCCAGCATTACGGAGTGAAGCCTGACGTGGTCACCATCGCCAAGCCGCTCGCCGCGGGACTCCCGCTCGGAGCGATCCTGGTCACGGAAGAAGTTGCCTCGGCAATTCATCCCGGCATGCACGGAACCACCTTTGGCGGAGGCCCGCTTGCCTGTGCCGTCGCCCTTGAGGTGTTGAAGGTCATCGACGAAGACAAGATTCTCCGCAACGTAAAAGAAGTGGGCGGATATTTCCTCGACCTTCTTCAGCAACTCGACACCCGCCACGGCTGCATTGTGGATGTGCGTGGCGTAGGCCTCATGGTGGGATTGGAGTTGGATTCCGTCGACCTCGCCAAGGCCGTGCAGAAGGCCATGTTCGATCAGAAGATCATCATCAATCGGACCCACGAAACGGTATTGCGTTTCCTGCCGCCCTTCGTAATAACAAAAAAGCACGTTGAAACCGTAGTAAAAGCGCTCGATCAAATTCTGTCCTCCTGCGCGTCAATTGTTGACGCTGCGCCCGCAACTGAGCGCAGCCCTCGGCAGAGACTCCCCAAGGCGTCAGCGAGCGCGGCGAAATGAAGTCCCCGGATTTCGATCCGGATCTGGGATTCGAGGAGGACAAACCCATGGCGACACGTCCCGTGGAAAAAAATGCTATCAATGAGCCGCTCACCCCGCCGGTCCTGAGCGACCTTACCTCAATGAGCGATCTCACTCCAGACTCAGCCGCGGCTCTTCTGGAGCTTGCCGCGCTGGTCAAGTCTCGCCCCGCCGATTTCCGCACCGCTCTGGCGGGCAAGCAGATCGTGCTCTTCTTTGAGAAGCCTTCGTTCCGCACAAGGCTTACCTTTGAGTCCGGCATCTACTCCCTCGGTGGACACGCCATGTTCGTGGACCAACTCACCTCGCGCATCGGCGAGCGTGAGCCCATCAATGACATGGCGCATAACCTTGAGCGCTGGGTTGACGCCTTGGTGCTGCGCACCTTTGCGCACGCCACCGTCACCGAGTTGGCTCGCTTCTCGTCCATTCCGGTCATCAACGCCCTCAGTGATTACGAGCATCCCTGCCAGGCGCTTGCAGATTTTCTGACCCTGCGTGAAACCTTTGGCGATCTGAGCAAGGTTCACCTCGCATACGTCGGAGACGGCAACAACGTGGCTCACTCCCTCATGCTCGGAGCCGCTCTGTTCGGCAGCCACATCACCGTCGGAACGCCCCGCGGATACGAACCCCGTGCCGAGGTGCTCGCCGCCGCCCTTGAGATTGCAGCCGAAACCGGTGCTACCGTGAAAGTAGTGAACGATCCGGTGGAAGCCGTCAAAGGTGCTGACGCCGTCTATACCGACGTCTGGGCCAGCATGGGTCAGGAAGAAGAAATTGCGGAACGCGCGCGCATTTTCGCCGGCTTCCGCGTCACCCCCGAACTTTTTGCCAACGCTGCACCGGGAGCAGTGTTCATGCACTGCCTGCCCGCTCATCGCGGCGAAGAAGTGGATGCGGCGGTCATTGACGCGCCCGCATCTGTTGTATTTGATCAGGCGGAAAACCGTCTGCACATTCAGAAGGCGATCCTTCTGCAATTATTAGGAGCTGGCACTCGCCGCTTTCCAACGAGGAGTTTTAATGTCTAAGAAAAAAGTTGTACTGGCTTATTCGGGCGGTTTGGATACTTCCATCATCATTCCGTGGCTCAAGGAAAACTACGATTGCGAAGTCATCGCATTCGTCGCCGACGTCGGGCAGGGTGAAGACATGGAAGAGGTCGCCGTCAAGGCGATCAATACCGGCGCGTCCAAGGTCGTGGTCAAGGATCTGCGCGAAGAGTTTCTCACCGAATACGTCTGGAAGTGCCTGCAAGCGGGCGCAGTCTACGAAGACAAATATCTGCTCGGAACCTCCATGGCGCGCCCCATCATTGCCAAGTACCAGGTGGAAGTTGCGCTGGCCGAAGGTGCAGATGCCGTCTCTCACGGCGCTACCGGCAAGGGCAATGATCAGGTGCGCTTCGAGCATGCATTCCAGGCCCTCGCCCCTGAGCTGCAGATCATTGCGCCCTGGCGTGAGTGGACGCTGAAGTCGCGTGAAGATTGCATCGAGTACGCGGAAGCCCGCAACATTCCTATCGTCGCCAGCCGCACCAAGATTCATTCGCGTGACCGCAACATCTGGCACCTCTCGCATGAGGGTGGCGAGCTCGAAGATCCCGCCAACGCGCCTCTTGACACTACCTGGCAGATTTCAAAATCGCCCCAGACCGCTCCTGATCGCGTCGAAGACGTCGAGATCGGATTCGCAAAAGGCGCTCCGGTTTCGGTCAACGGACAGGCTCTTCCCCCGGTGCAATTGCTCGAACTGCTCAATGAAATTGGCGCTCGCAACGCCGTCGGACGCATCGACCTCGTGGAGAACCGCTTCGTCGGCATGAAGTCGCGCGGAGCCTATGAGACTCCCGGCGGGACGCTGCTTCTGCTCGCCCACCGTGAACTGGAGGCCCTCTGCCTTGATCGCGACCTATCGCACTTCAAGCAGCACATCGGCCTCAAGTACGCAGAGATCGTTTACAACGGACTCTGGTTCACTCCGCTGCGCGCCTCGCTCGATGCCTTCGTCGCCTCCACCCAGGAGGAGATCACCGGAACCGTCAAGTTCGCGCTCTACAAGGGCAATGTCGGAATCAGCAGCCGTACCTCCGAAAATTCGCTCTTCAATGCAGACCTTTCGTCATTCACCATGGGTGAAAGTTATGATCAGAAAGACGCAGCCGGATTCATCAAGATTCTCGCTCTCCCTGCTCGCGCCCGTATGATGAACTTGCGCAAGAAAAACGCAGTAGAGGTGATCAAGTGAAGATGTGGTCCGGGCGGTTCAGACAACCGCTCGATCCTGAATTTGAGCGCTGGCAACGGTCGTTCCCCTTTGATCAGCGCCTCCTTCTGCAGGAAATAGAAGCCAGTCGCGCGCACGCGAAAGCGCTGTTCGCGGCTGGCGTTCTTTCCCAGGAAGAATTCGCGGAAATGCTCCGCGGACTGGAGACGCTCGCCCAATCGGGTCAGCAGTTCCTGAACGACGAAGAGGCTGAAGACGTTCACCACTTCGTCGAAAAGCATCTGCAACGCATCATCGGCGAGACCGCGCTCAAACTCCACGCGGGCCGCAGCCGCAATGAGCAGATCGCCACCGACCTGCGTTTATTCGTGCGTGCCGCCTGCGATGATCTCGCCGCGCTGCTTACGCAGATGATCACCATTACCACCTCGCGTGCCAAACTCGCGGGCGCCTTGGCCATGCCCTCGTACACGCATCTGCAGCGCGCCGAACCCGTGCTCGTGGCGCATTGGCTGCTCGCCTATTGCGAAATGTTTTTGCGCGATGCCGAACGCCTGCTCGACTGCCGCAAGCGCTTGAACTTCTGTCCGCTCGGCTCCGGAGCCATCGCTGGTGCAACTCTCGCGCTCGATCGTGAGCTGGTTGCCGCGGAGCTGGATTTCACCGCTCCAACCTCCAACAGCCTTGATGCCACCAGCGACCGCGACTTCGCCATCGAGTTCGCCCAGGTGCTCTCGATTCTCGCCGTCCACCTCAGCCGCTGGGCCGAAGAGTTCATTCTCTTCTCCACCCTTGAGTACGGTTTCGTGCATCTACCGGAGAGCTACTCCACCGGTTCAAGCGCGATGCCGCAGAAACAGAATCCCGATAGTCTTGAGCTGATTCGCGGCAAGGCCGCGCGAGTCATCGGCGCATCGCAGCAGTTGCTCATCACCCTCAAGGGATTGCCGCTCGCCTACAATAAAGATATGCAGGAGACGCAGGAGCCCGTCTTCGTCGTCGCCGAAACCGTAAGCATGATGCTGCGGGTTGCCGCGGGCTTTATGCGTGACGTGCAGTTTGATTGTCCGCGCATGGCCAAGGCTGCAACCTCGGGATACATGAATGCCATGGCTGCCGCCACCTACCTCGTCGGCAAAGGCGTGCCATTCCGCCGCGCTCATGAGTTCATCGGCAGGGCAGTGCGTCTCGGCATGGAGCAGGGCCTCGAACTGCATGAGATGGCGCTCGCCGATCTTCGTGAAATCAGCGAAGCCTTTGGCAATGATTTTTACGCCAGCGTAACTCTTGAGGCGGTGCTTGACTGTCATGATGTAACCGGTGGCACCGCCCGCGCGAAAGTTGCGCAGGCTCTCGCCGCCATGGAGCAGCGGGTCGCGCAGTTGCAGAAGTCCGAGGCAGCCGATGTACACGCGTAAAGCGATTCTGCCTGACGCCGAAAATCTTCGCGAGCTGATCTCCGGCTTCTCCGGAGACGGTACGCTGCTGCCGCGTTCGCTCGCCGAGATCTGCGAAAATATCCGCGATTTCACCGTAGTCGTTCAGGGTGATGATCTGCTCGGCTGCGGCGCGTTGCATCTTTACGGCACCCATCTCGCAGAGGTTCGCTCCATCGCCGTCTGGCCAAATCACAAGGGAATCGGTGCCGGACGCATGCTGGTCGATGCCTTGCTCGAAGAAGCAGAACAGCATCACGTACACTGCGTGTGCCTCTTCACGCGCATCCCGGAGTTCTTTGCTCACCTCGGTTTTGCCGAGGCCAAGCGCGAAGAGCTGCCGGATAAAATTTATAAGGATTGCGCGAGCTGTCCGAAGCTGCATGAGTGCGACGAGGTGGCGATGTATCGCGGCGAGTTGCCGCACTTTGCAATCCTCCCCCGTCCCCGCGAATTGCAACTTCGCCTGCGGCAGCCGCTGGTGAAAATCGAGAGATGAATCTGCACGGTCCTGACGAGCCAGTATTTCTCCCCCAAGGATTTCTGTGGTCGGCCACCAAGGCTGGAATCAAAGCCAGCGGACGCCCCGATGTCGCACTCGCCGAAGCTCCCCTCGGTGCCGCCGCCGCAGCCATGTTCACCCGCAACCGCGTTGTTGCCGCGCCCGTGGAAGTAGGCCGCGCGAATCTGCGCAAGAACCACGGACACGTGCGCGCCGTCTTGGTCAATGCGGGCAACGCCAACTGCGCCACCGGAGCACCCGGCCTCGCCGTTGCCCGGCAGAGTTGCGCCGCTCTCGCAGTCGCCCTCGAAGCCGCGCCCCACTTCATCATCCCGTCGTCCACCGGAATCATCGGCGTCCCCCTGCCCGTGGAAAAACTCGTCGCCGCCGTCCCCTCCGTCGTAGAATCTCGCGCCAACACCGCCGAGGCCTTGAAGTCCTTCGCCACTGCCATCATGACCACTGACACGCGCATGAAGCTGGCCTCCGCCGAGTTCTCCGTGGGCAAAAAAACAGTCCGCATCGCCGGAGTATGCAAGGGCTCAGGCATGATTCATCCCAACATGGCGACAATGCTGGTTTATCTCTTCACCGACCTCGATGCCGAGCCGAAAGAGCTGCAGTCCGCGCTGAAAACCGCAGTGGATACAACCTTCAACGTCATCTCCGTCGACGGCGATACTTCCACCAACGACACGGTTCTTCTGCTCGCATCCGGCACCAGCAAAGTAAAGCTCGCAGCCGCCGGGGTTGCGAATAACGCAGCGAATAACGCACCCAAGAAGTTCGACGAAGCTCTCCACGCCGTCTGCGCCTCGCTCGCCGAGCAGGTTGTGCGTGACGGCGAAGGCGCAAAGCACCTCGTCCGATTGCAGATCAAGCAGGCGAAGTCGCTCAACGAAGCGCGAACCATCGCCCGCTCCATCGCCAACTCTCCTCTGGTCAAAACCGCGTGGGCTGGCTGTGATCCCAACTGGGGACGCATTCTCTCCTCGGTAGGCAAGAGCGGTGTCGCCGTCAATCCCTCGAAAATCAACATCTTCTTCGGCCCGCAGCAGCTTTGCAAAAACGGCACCGCCCATCCCTTTGACGAACGCCTTGCGCACGAATACCTCAAGCAGCCCGAATACGAAATCAGCGTAGAACTCGGACGCGGCTGCATCTCGCTCGAATTCCTGACCTGCGACCTCACCCACGAATACGTCAGCATCAACGCCGACTACTCCACATAAACGGGTGACGGGTGGCCCATTCAAGCCTTCTTTCGGCTTGAGTGGGGCTGCCGTACGCTGTCTCCATCCAAACTGTTGCACTTCTCGGTCTCACCCCCTCGCCAGCCCCACCCTCTTCGTGCGATAAATGCCTATGACGCACGCTCGCTTAGTGGAACTTGCGGAGGCATGGTTGCGGCGCTCGCGCTGCGGCATCGTTCTCAGCGAGCAGGGCTGCTCCAGCGGAGAGATGCCGGACGCTATCGGGTGGAAGGGCAAGAACCACTCCATCGTCATCGAATGCAAAGTCAGCCGCGCTGATTTTCTCGCCGACGCCTCCAAGCCATGGCGCACCAATCCAGAAATCGCCCTCGGCTGCGAGCGTTACTTCGCCGCCCCGCGCGGAATGCTGAGGCCCGAAGAGATGCCCGGAGGATGGGGATTGCTTGAGGCGCAAGGCCGCGAGATCAAAGTGGTGAAGAAGTCCAAACGCAAGCTGCGCCAGCCCGAAGGCTTCATGAATGAGATGAACCTTCTTCTCGCCAGCCTGCGCCGCGTCGAGGTCCGCATCGAACCGCAGCGCATCGGAGACTTCCTCAAGTGGAAGAATCGCATGGCCGTCTACAACGGAGGCGCGCTCCCCGAAGGCATCCTCGCTCCCGAGCAGGAAGAGAATTCGCACCTCGTTTGATCCTGAATTTTGAGGGGTCATTCTGAGCGCAGCGAAGAACCCACGTACTGTCTGCGTCTCTCGCGCCGCCTCAAGCTTCTCAATCAGGAGTCGATGTTCCCCGTCTGCCAGCCACACCTGATGCGATACCGGTCTAATCCTGGCTTTACCCATGGTGGCCCGCCTGCCGTACAATTCAAGAGTATGTTCGCAAAAATCCAGCGTATTCATTTCGTCGGCATTGGCGGCATCGGCATGAGCGGAATCGCCGAAGTGTTGCTCACCCTCGGCTACGGCGTCAGCGGCTCAGACCTTCGCCACTCGCCCACCACTCAGCGCCTCGCCAAACTCGGAGCGCAAATCTTCGAGGGCCACGTCGCCTCCAACGTGTACGGAGCCGAGGTCGTTGTCACCAGCTCTGCCATCTCGCGTGAAAATCCAGAGGTCTCTGAGGCGCGCCGCCTCCATCTTCCCATCATCCAGCGGGCGGAGATGCTCGCCGAGTTGATGCGCCTCAAGTACGGCATTGCCATCGCCGGAATGCATGGCAAGACCACCACCACCAGCCTCGTCGCCGCCGTCCTTGCCGCCGGAGAACTCGATCCCACCGTCGTCGTCGGCGGACGCGTAGATTCCCTCGGCTCCAACGCCCGCCTCGGCACCTCGCAGTACCTGGTTGCTGAAGCTGACGAAAGTGACCGCTCGTTTCTCAAGCTCTCGCCCATCCTCTCCGTCGTCACCAACATTGACCGCGAGCACATGGATTGCTACAAAGACATGGCAGATGTCGAGGCCACCTTCGTCGAGTTCATGGACCGCGTGCCCTTCTATGGAACCGTCGTAGCCTGCACGGATAACGAAGCACTGCGCAATCTCTTGCCGCGCGTTGAGCGCCGTGTCCTCAGCTACGGCACTCGCGACGACGCCGATTTCAAAGCCTCTGACGCAATTACCGAGCACGCGCCCGAGGGCATGCACAACAGTTTCGCCGTCAGCTTCAAAGGCAACAGCCTCGGGCGCTTCGATCTCTTCGTTCCCGGCGCTCACAACATTCTCAACGCCACGGCGGCCATCGCCGTCGGCATGGGCCTTGAGATTCCCGTCGAACTCATCCGCCGCGGCATCGCGCAATTCCGTGGCGTTGACCGCCGCTTCCAGTTAAGAGGTAGCGCCGCCGGAGTTCGTGTCGTTGACGATTACGGTCATCACCCAACGGAAATTCTCGCCACGCTCTCTGCCGCCCGTCAGTGGCTCGGCCCCCAGGGACGCATCCATGTCATCTTCCAGCCCCATCGCTACACCCGCACCTATCTTCTGATGAATGAGTTCATCTCGGCCTTTCCAGATGCTGATCGTCTGCTCGTCCTTGATATCTACGCCGCCAGTGAACAGCCCATCGCCGGAGTCAGCGGCCTCACCCTCGCGCAGAAAATCCATTGCCGCAACAATCATCCTGCGGAATTTGCCGCCAGCTTCGCCGCCGCCGTTGACGCCGTAATCGAACAAGCCCAACCCGGAGACATGGTGCTCACTCTCGGAGCTGGAACCGTCTCACAGCTAGGCCCCCAGATTCTCGAAAAACTCCGCGCCCGCGAGCACGCAAGCCTGACTACATGAACTAAAGGTGCCCCATATCTGCCGTCGTTAGCAGATGTGGGGTAGTTGATTCTTGATTCTGGTGTCCCATGTTCGCCGAGCGCCTGCGGCCGGAGCGGATGCCTGGTGCCCCGGGTGCCCCAGGTGCGCGCCGATGCATTTCGGCGATAACCTGGGAAGCAAAAACCTTGACTCCGGTAGATTTTCGCCGTTGCAGTTGTTCCTGAGCTGGCACTCGCCGTTGTGTGTATTTCGGCCTTCCCCCAGATTTCCTCCATGACTGCACCTCATCCTGTGCACTATCTCCAGGGGAGCCTCAATAATCACTCCCTGAACCCACTACAATAGAAGGTATAGTGAGCGAATAAGTTCCTCTTTATGGCGCGCAATCAGGAACCACCCTTCGACGATCCGTTCTACCGCCGTGGCAAGGCGAACCGCGTTCCCTTTGCTGACGACGCGCTGCCCTTGGACTCCGGTTTGAGCGAAGATGACGGCGAAGACGAGCAGCCGCAGTTTCGCCGGGCCAGCAAGCGAGTTCCAGTCCGTCGCGGCGCCCTTCCCGCGAAGATGGCGACCCGCGTAAGAAACGTGCTCGCCGTAATACTCGTGCTCGGAACTCTCAGTGCAGCCGCTTACGAGCTACGCAGCTTTGCCATGCATTCGTGGCGATTCCGCCTGCGCACCGATTCCGATATCGAACTCGCGGGTGACGCTCCAAACTCACGCGCCCAGGTCGCTGAAAAAATGCACCAGGTGGTTGGCCGCAACATCTTTCAGCTCTCTTTGGACGAGCGCAAGCACGAGTTGGAGAAGATTCCCTGGGTTGAAACCGCCTCTGTCGTGCGCATCTGGCCCAATCGCCTTCGAGTCGTAGTGCATGAGCGTACTCCGGTTGCCTTCGTTGCCCTTGGCGAGCGCGTCGAACTTGTAGACGCCAACGGCGTGCTCATGGAACTTCCGCCGCAGCGCGAGTATTCCTTCCCCGTCATCGTCGGAATGAATGACAATGAGCCGCTCTCCACCCGCGCCCCGCGCATGAATACCTTCATGCGTCTCATGCGAGAGCTCGATGAGAGCTCCGGCGGCGCAGCGGCCAAGACTCAATACTCGCGCAATCTTGATGAGGTTGACCTCTCCGATCCGGAAGACGTAAAGGTTCTCGCTCGCGGCGGTTCCGGACCGATTCTGTTGCACCTCGGCAATGAAGCTTTCTTGCAGCGATTCATGATGTTTCTCTCCAGTGTGCAAAAGTGGGAGCAGGAGCGCGGTAAGCTCAAATCAGTCGATCTGCGTTACGGCCATGAAGTGATTCTGAATCCAGACATGCAGGCCGCCCCGCCGGCTCCTCCGCCGGCTCCCAAGGCGCAAGCCCTAAAGCCGGTACCCGCAGCTAAAACCAGGCATCAGCCGCAGAAGAAACGGAAGTAGATGGGTAAGCGAAACGAAAGCATCATCACCGTCATCGATCTTGGAAGCGCCAAAACCATCGCCTTGGTGGTTGAAACCACAGACGCCGGATTGCGTTATCGCGGTCACGGCATCGCCGCTTCCGGCGGAACCAAGCGCGGCGTAGTCGTTGATCTTGAGCTGGCCGGAAGAAGCGTCTCAGAGGCCGTGCAAGCCGCCGAAAGATCCAGCGGTCTCGGCCTGGAATCGGCCGTCGTCGGCATTAGCGGTCCGCACATCCGCTCCGTCAACAGTCACGGAGTCATCTCTCTCGGCTCACGCGCCCGCGAAATCACCAGCGCAGACGTGCAGGCCGCCGGAGATCGCGCCCGCGAAATCGCCATGCCTGAGGACCGCGAAATTCTGCACCTCTTGCAGCAGGAATTTGTAGTCGATGATCAGGACGGTGTCCGCCAGCCTGTCGGCATGCTCGGACGCCAGCTTGAAGTGCGCGTCCATGTCATTACCGCCGCTCACTCCGCCGTGCAGAACGTGGTCAACTCCCTCAATCGCGCCGGTATGGAAGTGGAAGACACCATCTATGAGGCGCTCGCATGTTCGGAGTCTGTCCTGCGGCGTGATGAACGCGAACTCGGCGCAGCCGTCATTGACATCGGTGCCGGAACCGCTGACATCGCCGTCGTGCAGGAAGATGTCGTCATCCATTCGGGAGTGGTGCCGCTCGGAGGCATCAACTTTACCCGTGACGTTGCCTACGGTCTTGAGACTCCGCTCCTCGACGCCGAAAATCTAAAACGCCAGTTCGGCTGCTCCATGGTCACCCGCATCGCCGAACAGAATGAAATCGAAGTGCCTTCCGTCGGAGACCGCCCGCCGCGCATGATGCGCCAGCGTGATCTCGGCGAAATCCTTGAGCCCCGCGCTCGTGAACTCATGGTGCTCTGCCGTGACAACCTGAAACATGCCGGAGTCCTCGAAACCCTCGGAGGCGGCATCATTCTCACCGGCGGCGCATCCCGCCTGCTCAGCCTCACCGAAAGCTGCGAAGACATTCTGCGCCGTCCAGCCCGCATCGGACTGCCCATGGGCATGGCACAACTTCCCGTCGAGTTGCAGGAGCCGGAATTCGCCGCCGCTATCGGAATGGTCTTTTACACTCAGCGCGCGCGCGTACTGAAAAACAAGGAAGAAAGCGGATTTGGAGCACGGCTGCGGGCATTGTTCGCCCGCGCCTACGCGGATTAACAAATTTATAAAAGGCGCAAACATGCGCCGGGTGAGGCGGCAATCATGGAAGAGCAGGATATTCGCATTCAGTTTCACGAAGAAGTTCGCAACAACGCCAAGATCAAGGTAATCGGCGTCGGCGGCGGCGGCAACAATGCGGTCAATCGAATGATCGAAACCGGCGTCGAAGGCGTGGAGTTCATCACCGCCAACACCGACCTGCAGGCGCTGCAAATGTCACGCGCCCCCAAGAAGCTCCAACTCGGAGTAAAGCTCACCAACGGACTCGGCGCGGGTGCCAACCCCGAAGTCGGCCGTCAGGCAGCGCTTGAAGATACCGACCGCATCATCGCCGCCCTTGAAGGCGCAGACATGGTCTTTGTCACCACCGGCCTCGGCGGAGGCACCGGAACCGGAGCTGCGCCCATCATCGCCTCTCTCGCCAGTGAGATGGGAGCACTCACCGTCGCTGTCGTCACCAAGCCATTTGCCTTTGAAGGCAAGCGCCGCATGAATCAGGCTGAACGCGGACTCTCCGAACTCATCGACTCGGTCGATACCGTCATCGTCATTCCCAACGAGAAGCTGCTCGCCGTCGCCCAAGACGCCGGATTCTTCGAGTCCTTCCGCGTCGCCGATGACATCCTGCGCCAAGCCGTACAGGGAATCTCTGACATCATCACCATCCCCGGAATCATCAATCGCGATTTCGCCGACGTGAAAGCCATCATGGCCGGAATGGGCTACGCCGTCATGGGCACCTCCACCGGCAAGGGAGAGCGTCGCGCCCTCGAAGCCGCGCAGCGTGCCATCGCCTCGCCTCTGCTCGAAGCCGGAGCCATCGATGGCGCACGCGGAATCCTGCTCAACATCACCGGCTCTAGCTCGCTCAAACTCGCCGAGGTCTATGAAGCCTCCACCATCATCCAGAGCGCAGCCCATGAAGACGCCAACATCATCTTCGGCGCCGTGCTCGACGAGAAGATGAAGGATGAAGTGAAGATCACGGTCATCGCCACCGGCTTTCGTGCGGAAGCCCAGTCGCACTCACACGCCACGATGACCGCAGCCGCCGCTATCCAGCAGGCAAGGCAATCGCACTGGACCGCACCCTCCGAGCCAAGAATCACCGGCCGCGCCGACGCCGCCTACGACGTTCGCATCGATGACGCCCGTATCGATGATGTTCGCACCGACGACGCCCGCGCCGACGCCGCACATGTTCCCCCTCCGAATATCGCGCCCGCCGCTCCTCCAATGGCAGAGACGCCTCATCTTCCCGCGTCTCCCACGCGCATATGGGAGGCGGTGCAGCCAACCCGTCCGGCGCCGTCGCTCGAAGCGCTCAGCGTCGAGGATGAGCACGACGAACTCGACGTTCCCGCATACCTGCGCAAGAAAACCACCAATCTCGACTAGCTCCGTCGCTAACGCAGTCGGGTGTGCTCCGGGTGCCCTACTCTTCCGCCATCTTTTTGGCGGAGGGCGGGGTAGTTGTCCTTGCCTCTCGACGCCCCTCCCACCGAAAACTTTATTCAAATTTTCCCCCAGGGGACTCAAGTCGGTTAGCCCTTGCCGCACTCCAATTGTGCTAACAATCATCAAGTACCGTTGCGTAGCCGATAAGTAGTAAGCGCGACCCAATGGTGCTCGGAAAGAATGTACTTAGGTCACGTGCAGAAATTACCGAGATGACGTTTTGAGCTTGTAGTCAAAGCAGCAGCTCACTTACTCTCGATTTACTTACCGTTAGAAAAAAGATTTCAAACAGAACACCTGGGCACCGCTGGAAGTGTAGGTAAAAGATTCATGCTTAGCTCCGTATCAACTCGCAATCTTAAAGCCGCGCTGGTGGCAACGCTCTGCCTCGTAGTTGCCCTCAGCTCTTTTGCGGCCACGGTTTCTACGCGTCATGAGGCGCGTAACAATCGCAGGATCAAGGAAAGCACAAGTACGGAGAAGCGCATGGCCGCCACTCGGCACAGCCATGTCGCCGTCGCACATGTAGCCCGGCCCGCTCCAGTAGTCGCCACGGGCAAAGCAAAAAGAAGGGCGCGTTACTACGAGCGCTTCACCGCCAGCTCCTTCAGTAGCGATCCCACCGCCGGTGACGTTACCGCCGGTGAAGACCCAATGGTCCGCGAAGCTGCAATCGACGCTCTCGGCTCCATGAACGGAACCGTCGTCGCCATCGATCCCAGCAACGGACGCATTCTAGCAATGGTCAACCAGAAGCTCGCGCTCTCCAGCGGCGCGCAGCCCTGCTCCACCATCAAGGTTTCGGTTGCTCTCGCCGCGTTGAGCGAAGGCATCGTCACCAAGGACACACCGGTCAACCTCGGCGGCTGGAAGATCGACATGAACCAGGCGCTCGCTCATTCCAATAATCAATATTTTGAGGCCCTGGGCCGTCGTCTCGGCTTTCAGAAGGTCAGCTACTACGCCCGCCAGTTCGGACTCGGCGAGTTGGCCGGATGGAATATTCCCGGTGAGCACCTAGGCGTCTACCCCAGTGAAGAGCTTCCTGCCAGCCTCGGTGGCGTCGGCAAAATGTGCTCATTCGGTGAGAGCGTCAGCATGACGCCGCTCCAACTCGGCTCCCTCATGGCTTCCATCGCCAATGGCGGAACCCTCTATTACCTTCAGCATCCGCACTCGGCTCAGGAAGTCACCGCCTTCCAGCCCAAGGTAAAGCGCTACCTTGATATCGCACCGTTGATTCCTCAAGTCAGCGTAGGAATGTTGGGCGCAACCCAGTACGGCACAGCACGCCGTCTGCGCACCAATTTCACCTCGGAGCAGGTGCTCGGCAAAACTGGAACCTGCAGCAACGCCGGAACTCGCTTCGGCTGGTTCGGCTCCTTCGCCAACTCGCAATACGGACGCATCGTAACCGTGATCTTCCTCAAGGGAGACCATGCCGTATACGGTCCCAAAGCCGCGGAACTCGCCGGTCGCTTCTACCACAATCTCGACGAGCAGCATTACTTTGCGGGCAAAACACCCCCGCTTCACAGCGCCGCTCTCCACAACTAAGCAAAACTTCCGGTGGGGCTGTCGACTCGCTTCTGGTGCCCCATATCTGCCGTCGTTAGCAGATGTGGGTCTGTTGCTCTTGGTCTTGACGTTGCTCTTGGTCTTGACGTTGCTCTCGCTCTTGACGTGTCATCTCCACCGCGTATACGGTAGTTGCTTTTGCTCCTGAGTTAAAGTGCCGGCTCTTTTCGCGCAGCACGCGTTTGTTCCTGCATCTAAACGCTTGCAGCTATTTTTCGACAGCGGGTACGAAATGTCAGGAACAATTCTGCCGGGCCGCCCTTATCCTCTGGGCGCAACTTGGGATGGAACCGGAACCAACTTTGCTCTGTTTTCCGAACATGCAACCAAGGTTGAACTCTGCCTGTTTGACAATCGCACCCGTCAGCAGACCGAACGAATCGAACTCCGCGAAATAACGGCCTTCGTGCGCCACGGATACCTTCAAGGCATCCAGCCCGGCCAACTCTACGGATATCGGGTCTACGGCCCTTGGGATCCCGTCAACGGATATCGCTTTAATCCCGCCAAACTCCTGATCGATCCCCAGGCGCAAGCCGTCTGCGGAGGCATTGACTGGTCCAAGCCCATCTATCCATATAAAATCGGCGGTGCTGATCCCGATCTCGCGCGCGATGATCGCGACGATGGCGACGGCATGGCCAAGTCCGTAGTCGTCAACCCTTATTTCGATTGGGAGCAGGATCGCCCGCCCAACATTCTTCTCAGTGATTCCATCATCTATGAGCTACACGTCCGTGGCTTCAGCATGTTGAATCCCGAGGTGCCTGACGACTTGCGTGGAACCTACGCCGGACTCGCCTCCCCGCCCAGCATTCAATATCTCAAGCGCCTCGGCGTCACCGCCGTTGAACTTTTGCCTGTCCATCACTTTCTTGATGACAAGCGCCTCATCGACCTGAAACTTCGCAACTACTGGGGATACAACACCGTCGCCTATTTCAGTCCAGAGGCGCGTTACTCTTCCAGCGGAGACACCGGCGGTCAGGTCGCCGAGTTCAAGGCCATGGTCAAGGCCCTGCACCGCGAAAACATCGAAGTCATCCTCGACGTCGTCTACAACCACACCGCAGAGGGCAATCAACTCGGCCCCATGCTCAACTTCCGAGGCATTGACAACACCGAGTATTACCGCCTCGTTCCCGGCAACTCTCGCTTCTACATGGATTACACCGGCACCGGAAACACTCTGAACGTCCGCCAGCCGCAGGTGCTCAAGCTCATCATGGATAGCCTTCGCTACTGGGTCACCGAGATGCACGTCGACGGCTTCCGCTTTGATCTTGCCTCGGCCCTCGCTCGCGAATTGCATGATGTCGATCGCCTCTCATCGTTCTTTGACATCATCCATCAGGACCCCATTCTCTCCCGCCTCAAACTCATCGCCGAACCGTGGGATGTAGGCGAAGGCGGCTATCAGGTCGGCAATTTCCCGGTCCTCTGGGCAGAGTGGAACGGCAAGTATCGTGACACCGTGCGCAGGTACTGGAAAGGCGATGAAGGCCAGCTCTCAGACCTTGCTTATCGACTCACCGGCAGCAGCGACCTCTACAAAGGTGACGGACGCAAGCCCAGCGCATCCATCAACTTCATCACCTCCCACGATGGCTTCACCCTCAATGATCTGGTCAGCTACAACGAAAAGCACAACATCGCCAACGGTGAAGACAATCAGGACGGCACCAATGACAACAGCTCCTGGAACATGGGTGTCGAGGGCCCAACCGAAGACACCGTCGTGCAGCTCGCCCGACAGGTGCAGATGCGGAACTTTCTCGCCACTCTCCTGTTGTCCCAGGGAGTGCCCATGATCTGTGGCGGAGATGAGATCGCCCGCACTCAATTCGGCAACAACAATGCCTACTGTCAGGACAACGAATTAAGCTGGTTCGATTGGACGCGCGCCGCGCAGCAGCAATCCCTCTTTGCATTCGTCGCCGGTCTCATCGAGCTTCGCAAGAAGCATCCCAACCTGCGCCGCCGCAATTTCTACCAGGACCGCAGCATTCGCAACTCCCTCGTCAAAGACATCGCATGGTTCGCCTCTGACGGTCATGAGATGACCGATGAGGAGTGGAACTCCGGATGGATCCGCAGCATCGCCGTCGTCATCAATGGCGAAACCCTCGGCACCGTGGACGAAATGGGACGCCCCTTGGTCGATGACACCTTCCTCGTCCTCATCAACTCCTATCACGACGCGGTCGGATTCATGTTGCCGTCGTCGCCCCGTAACCGCCCCTGGCGCAACATGGTTGACACCGGCAATCTCGAATCCCCGTTCTCCAACGGTCCCGTCGAACCGTCTCTCCATGTCGCAGGACGCTCCCTTCGCCTGCTCCGGGAATCGCGCGAAGCCGAGGAATCAATTATCCTGAGTTGAGCAAAGCTTCTTCAGGGATGCTGCAGACCGAATGCCCCTGCCCTTCGGTGGCTTTGCCATGATAAGTTGAGGGCAGACGAGCAATTCATCTCAGGATTCCAAGCCGGGCCTCGAACAGGTCTTCGGATTGCCGAGGATGGTTCTCACCTCTCGGAGGATTGATTTCGATGCGTAGATTCACCGCTCTCTTTGTGTCTCTCCTGGCTTTTGGTGCCGTAGCCGTGGCCCAGATCGAGCCCAAACCCCTGGAAGTGCCAAAAACGGAGTTTTACATTGGATACGCCTACCAGCGCGCAGATACCTCCGGTAGCACGATTCAGAACGACGTCGATCTCCGAGGCGGATTTGCCTTCGAATTCAGCCGCTACCTCCACAATCACAACTTCGGACTCACCGTCGATCTCGCCCGCGAATCCAACAGCAGCGTGAACAGCACCGGAATCAAGTACGAGCGCGCCAGTTACATGGCCGGCCCAACCTATCGCTTTCACAACATCGGATTTTTTGCCGTGAACGTGCATGCCCTCGCCGGAGTCGATCACGATATCTTCAACGTACCGGAAAACAACACCATCCTCACTTACACCAGCACCGCCGTCGCCGCTGCCGTCGGTGCAGCCATTGATGGCAACCTCTCCCGTCATATCGGAATCCGGGTGGCGCAGGTGGATTACCTATATACCAATCACTACAACACGAATCAGGGTTCATTCCGCTATACGGGCGGCGTCGTAGCCCGTTTCTAACCGGGCTGCGTGATCGTGAATACCGGAATGTTCGTTCATCTGCCATGCAATGTCTTACCGAGTTTGGAGAATGGATTGAAAATGCGTAAATTTCTCGTTTTGTTAGCCGCCATCTTCGCCTTCAGCGCACTCCTGCTTGCCCAGCAGACCACGCCTGACGTGCAGACCGTTGAGATGCCCAAGACAGAGGTATTCGGCGGATACAGCTATATGCACTCCAACCTGAACAACCTCGGATTGGGCACTGCGGGAATCCACGGAGAATCAGTTCAGGCCACCCGCTTCATCTGGGGAGACCTTGGAGCCACCGCCGACGTCAGCTACAACTCCAACACCAATGTGGCGCAGTCGGGTGAGAACCTCTACCGCTGGACCTATATGTTCGGCCCCACCTACGCCCTCCGCACCGAGTCCTCCTTCGTGCCCTTTGCCCACGTCCTCTTCGGAGTCGACCACGAGCGTTTGAGCATCCCCAACTTCAATCATGGGATTAACGGCGACACCTACTACAAGTCCCTTGCGGCTGCCATCGGCGCTGGCGTAGACGTCAGAATCTCGGATCACATTGCCGCCCGCCTCGCCCAGTTCGACTTCATCCACGCCAATGGAGGCATGACCTTCCGCTACACCGGTGGTCTCGTCGTCAAGTTCTAGAAATTGGCCGATTTCCTCCCGAGGGGCCGAATCCGGCCCCTTTCCTTTGTTCTTCCGCCTTCAGCCCGCTTATAATTAGAGATATGGCAAATGGATGGGAAAGCAAGTCTGTCGAAGATCAGCAAATCACTCAGCAGGAACAGATTCGAACCCAGGAAGTAGTCGACGAAAAAGAGCGGCTCGGACGTCTGAAGGCAGAAGAACTCCGTCAGATTCAAGCTCTCAAATTGACCCGTGCCCGAATCTGCGAGCAGATTGCGCGTACCAGCAACGAACGCTACACTCTGCTCTTGAACACTGAACTGCAGCAGATTGACGGCGAACTCGCCAAACTGGTCTAGCGCCGGCAGCGAAGCGTTACCCGAGTTGGCGCAACCCAAGCCGCGCACCTACACCCGTGACGGCCATCACCGAAGCGCGTGTGCCGTCGGCACACAATAGCCGCCGAGGTGCCTTATGCCGATTCTCGTCATCGCCGTCATCATGTTCGCGCTCTTCCTGGTGATGGGCCTGCTCGCCACGGTAGCCGTTCTCGCCGAGACCCGCGACCTTCCCGGTAGCGTCCTCAAACTGAAACGCGCTCGCACTCCCGCTCCAAAATAAGCTCCGTTTAGCAGAAGTTCCGCCCTTGTCTTTGCCTTGAACCCGTGTGCCGGTCCAGAATAGATGCGTGTCCATCCACAAGCCCACGCATTCACCAAATCACCCTGAGGAGAGCGCACCTTGATCCCGCCTCTGCTGCTCAGCCTCAAACTTGCGCTCGTCACTTCCACCCTTCTGCTCGTCCTCGGACTCCCCATTGCCTGGTGGCTCGCCTTCACCCGCTTCCGCCTCCGCTTTCTCGTGGAATCCGTCATCGCTCTGCCCATCGTCTTGCCGCCAACCGTCCTCGGATTCTACTTGCTCCTCCAGTTAGGCTCTAACGGATGGCTCGGCGCTTTCTGGCAGTGTTTCACCGGACACACCCTTGCCTTCAGCTTTGAAGGACTCGTTCTCGGCTCCGTCATCTACAGCCTTCCATTTGCCGTCCAGCCCTTTACCACTGCCCTCGCATCGGTAGATCGACGCTTGCTCATGGCCTCCGCCAGCCTCGGAGCCTCGTCCTGGCGCACCTTCTGGCGCATCACCTTTCCCATCGCTCTTCCCGGAATCATCACCGGCTTCGCTCTCAGCTTCGCGCACACTCTCGGCGAATTCGGAGTCGTCCTCATGCTCGGCGGCAACATCCCCGGACGCACCCAGACCGCCTCCATCGCAATTTATGACAACGTCCAGATGCTCGACTACGCCACTGCCGCGCGCCAGTCTCTCACTCTGCTCGCCATTTCCTTCGCCTTGCTGATCCTGATCAACGCCTTCAACCGCAGCCGCAACTGGAGGCTGCAATGACCGCCACCGCCCTGTCCGTAGAGATTCATCTCCCTCTACAGCGCTTCTCACTCAATTGCAGCTTCCAGGCCCAGCGTGAAGCGGTCGTCCTCTTCGGCCCCTCGGGAGCCGGTAAAACCTCCGTGCTTGACTGCATCGCCGGATTCCGCCGTCCTGCCAGCGGCAGCATCACGCTTGGCAAGCGCACTCTCTTCTCCGGTGAAACCGGAGAGAACGTCGCCGTCCGCCAGCGCCGCATCGGATACCTCTCGCAGCAGCCTGCCCTCTTCCCTCATCTCTCCGTCCGCCGCAATATCGAATACGGACTCCTCGATCTCCCGCCCCACGAGCGCGATGCCCGCGTGAATGAAATTCTCGAACGCTTCCGTATCTCGCCGCTTGCTGCCAGCCGTCCCGCCGCCATCTCCGGAGGCGAGCAGCAGCGCGTCGCTCTCGCCCGCACCCTCGTCTGTGAGCCCGAACTCTTGCTGCTGGACGAACCGCTCTCCGCCCTCGACCTCTCCCTCAAGTCGATGCTTCTTGAGTCGCTTTTCGATTGGCAACGCGAGCGTCGCGTTCCCATGCTCTACGTCACCCACGACCAGCAGGAAGCCTATTCGCTCTCCCGTCGCGTCCTCGTCATGGAGAAGGGAACTGTCATTGCTGATGGCGAGCCCCAACAGGTGTTCAGCACTCCCGCCAACCCAGAGCGCGCCGCCCTCTCCGGCTACGAAAACATCTTCCACGCCACCATCGAAGAGAGTCACCCTGCGCTCGGAACCATGACCTGCCGCATCGCCTCAACCGACCTGCTGCTCGAATCGCCTCTCGCCCACAAAGGCAATGGCGAATCCGCCTCGCTCGCCGTCCGCGCCGGAGACATCCTGGTCGCCACCACTCCACCCACCGGAATCAGCGCCCGCAACATCATCCCCGGCCGCATCGATTCCATCGAAGACCGCGCCGGAATGGTCGAACTCCGCGTCCTCTGCGGAGCCACCGCCTTCCTTGTCCACATCACTCGCGGAGCCTTGCAAACCCTCGCCCTCCAGCCCAATCAATCCATCTGGCTCATCATCAAAACCCACTCCATCCAATTCCTCCGCAGTTAGAAGCCCCGATGCCGCGGGTGTCCTGCCCTTGGGTGAGGGGGACATGTTTCTGGTGCCCCATTTCTGCCGCAGTTAGCAGATGTGGGTCTGTTGACCTTGTGTTTGTTCTTGCTCTTGCCGCTGCCCTGCTTCTAAGTGTCATCCTGAACGAAGTGAAGGACCCCTATCCCGCCCATCTCCCCCGCACAGCTCCAAGCTTCTCAACCCGGAATCGATTTCGATTGCTCCAACGCTCTCGCAGATCACAGGTGGTTGTTGACTCTGGTGCCCCATTTCTGCCGCAGTTAGCAGATGTGGGTCTGTTGACCTTGTGTTTGCTCTTGCTCTTGCTCTTGCCGCTGCCCTGCTTCTAAGTGTCATCCTGAACGAAGTGAAGGACCCCTATCCCGCACATCTCCCCCGCACAGCCCCAAGCTTCTCAACCCGGAATCGATTTCAATTGCTCCAACAGGTTTGCTGGCATCAGCCCAATAATCGCGTTCTATATGCCGACTTGAACGAAGCCGCTTTGCGGCGGACGCATTCGCGTGCATGAGGTGAGCCGCGCCTAAGCTGCGCTAAGGTGTGTTGCAGAGGAGGGTATTCTCTGTGACACATCTACGTCAGATCAGGATCGCGGAGTTGAGGTGCCGTAACTTCGCGGAGTCAACCATTGAAAGCTACGTTCGGGCGGTAGAGCAGTTCAGCCGCTACTTTCACTGTCCACCTCACCGGCTTGGCGCGGCTCATGTACGCCAGTATCAAGCCATGCTGTTTACTCATCGCAAGCTGGCATCGAGTACGGTGACGCAACATCTGGCAGCTCTACGCTTCTTGTACGTGAAGGTGTTTAAGCGAGGCTGGAGCATTGCTGAGACACCTTATCCGAAGAAGGTGCAACGCCTTCCTCTGGTCCTCAGTCCGGAGGACGTGGCGAAGCTGATTGACGCGGCGGATTCGCCTTTTCACCGCATTCTCCTGATGACGCTCTATGCGACGGGCGCACGACGCGCCGAAGTGGCGCACCTGAAAGTCAGCGATATCGACAGTCAGCGCATGGTTGTACACATCCGTGGCGGCAAGGGCCGAAAGGATCGCGACGTCATGCTCAGTCCGAAGCTGCTCGATGCGCTTCGCGTCTACTGGCGCGGGCTGAAGCGAAAGCCTACTGACTGGCTGTTTCCCGGTAATGCGTGGCATACAGGCTCGCGTCCGGTCACGACCAAGGTTCTTTGGACAGCTTGCTATAGCGCCTCACAACGTGCCGGTCTGGAACGCAAACACATTCATCCACACACACTTCGACACTGCTTCGCGACTCATCTACTGGAAGCAGGCGCCGACCTCCGCACGATTCAGGTGTTGCTCGGTCATCGTGACCTGGAAGAAACGACGATCTATCTGCACCTTTCGAATCGGCACCTCGGCGCAACCGCCAGTCCCCTGGATGCGCTGACGATCCATCAACAAGGAGAGCAGACCCCGAGCGTATGAACCGGCCTCCTCTGGAGGTGGCCGATATCGTTCGCCATGCAGGACCGTCCTTTGTTGAGCGCAGTCGCCGATGGATCAACGGGCAACACGGAAAAGTGTTGCAGGCCATCACACGCTGCCGCACTGCCGCGCTGGGCGGACATCGCGATCAGTGCTCGGACTGCGGACATACTGCCATCTCGTACAACTCGTGCCGTAACCGGCATTGCCCACGGTGCCAGGGCAACGCCCGCCTGCGCTGGCTCCAGGCGCGGGAACGCGAACTGCTCGCCACTCGCTATGTCCACGTTGTCTTCACGCTGCCGAGAGAACTGGCCCCACTCGCGTTGCAGAACAAACGGCTGATCTACAACCTGCTGTTTCGCGCCAGCGCCGAAACCCTACTGGAGATCGCTGGCGACCCTCGTCATCTCGGTGCCGAGATCGGCTTCTTCAGCGTGCTTCATACCTGGGATCAGCGACTGCAACATCATCCTCATGTGCACTGCGTGGTCGCCGCTGGCGGCCTCAGCCCCTGTCACGCTCGCTGGATCTCATCCCGCCAATCGTTCTTCCTGCCCGTCAAGGTGCTCAGCCGTGTCTTCCGCGGCAAGTTCGTCGCTGCACTCAAGACTGCGTTCCGCGATGCCGCGTTTGAGTTCCACGGCCAGCTCGCTCCGCTTGCCGATCCGCAGACCTTCGCATCCTGGCTCAGAGTGCTGTTCCGAAAGGACTGGGTGGTTTATTCCAAGCCGCCCTTCGGCGGTCCCGAACACGTGTTGCGCTATCTCGGAAACTACACTCACCGCGTCGCCATCTCCAACCACCGGCTGCTTGCTCTTGCCGATGGCAAAGTCATTTTCCGATGGCGCGATTCCGCGCACGGCAACCGCAAGCGGGTCATGGATCTGCCAGTCGATGAGTTCCTCCGCCGTTTCCTGCTCCACGTGTTGCCTCGCGGCTTCGTGCGCATCCGCAACTTCGGCTTCCTTGCCAATCGGCGACGAGCCGAACTTCTTCCACTGTGTTTCCGCTTGCTCCCACATTCAGCGCAACAGACAGAGAGCGCGGCATCGTCGGCCGCGCTCTCCACTGATTCGCTATGCAAGTGCCCCGTCTGTGGTGGAACCATGCATGTCATCGAGCGACTCTCCAGCGCACAACTCCTCCTACGATCTCCGCCTCATCCCTGTCGGAGCGCAGCATGAAGTCACATCTCCAGCCTCGAATCACCTTCGTGTTCCGGCACGCACAGCCCCTCTGTGTCTTGTGTCCTTCAGAACGCGATCTGTCCCGTCAGTCCAGGCGCTTCGATGCACCACGTCACCACTCCTCTGCCCCGGAATATCCGCTGACACCACAACGCACCAATCACAAGGGTGTTCCCGCAACGGATCAGAACCGGCTCAGGCACATACAAATCCCATAGTCCCGGAGGGCGGCTTCCTTCAAGTCGCTGTATCCGAAGCGCCCGTGGATAGCGCCACTGAAGCCAGCTCTTCGCTCGTGGGCGCTTCAGATACAGCCCTAAGACTTGGGGAGACTAAGCATCGAGGAAAACGCGCCGGAAGCTACTCCCTGTTGACCGTAGTGGTATGCGAGTGAAAGGTACAACAGAACCTTCCGCTGCTCCTCAGTAGAATCATGCAACCGGGTGGCTACATATCGGGCTAATCCCTGGAATTCCTCCTCAAATGTTTCCAGGGCAAAATAGAAAGCTGATCGCTCAATCTGCGTCCCGTGTGCGGCGAGTTCGAGAAGGCGAGTTCTACGTGCTGGTCTTGCTTCGATGAGTCGGTGTGCGAATCTTGTAGACTCTACGATCGAAAGCTCAGATCCGACGAAGAA
>Ga0182030_10005841_pt1 | contig 26061 bp, 27 predicted proteins | sample 812S3MmetaG_FD_121299 | JGI IMG/M metagenome (GOLD analysis project Ga0182030, IMG submission 121299) | Permafrost microbial communities from Stordalen Mire, Sweden - 812S3M metaG (Illumina Assembly) | ecosystem: Environmental > Terrestrial > Soil > Wetlands > Permafrost | place: Sweden...
CTCTGCGAGTAAGCGGATCCAAGGAGGGCGTCCGAGTCATAACAAAGTTGAGAAGTTGGCCATGAAGAGACTTGCCATAGTTTTCTCTCTGCTTACTCTTGCTGCTTGCGGCGGAGGCGGAGGCGGGGGAGCGTCGCCGACTCCGGCCGCGAAATACACCGCAGCAAGCGGCGTTGCGCAGAAGGGCCCCTTGATCAAAGGATCCTCGGTCACCGCTCAAGAGCTCGATTCGAGCCTATCGCCGACCGGCAAGCAGTACTCGTATCAAACGAACTCTGATTTCGGCACTTTCTCGCCGACCAATACATTCTCGAGCCAATATATCGGAGTGAACGCTACGGGGTATTACTTCGACGAGGTCCAGAATGCCGTTTCCAGCGGCCCCGTCACGCTGTACGGTTACGGCAACCTTGCCGCGGACACGGTGCTGAATGTCAACCTTCTGACCACGCTGGAATACCAACGAATCCAAACTCTTGTCACGAAATCGAACATGACGTTCGCGGCAGCGAGGACGCAGGCAGAGAGTGAAGTGCTCGCCGCGCTCAACATCCCCGCCGGCAGTTACGGCGCATTCAGTACTCTTGATCTCAGCGGAAGTACCGATGGAGACCATATCCTCGCGGCGATATCCAGCATCTTCGTTTATGGAAATTCCGCCGGGCCTTTGAGCCAGTTGATTGCCAATTTTCAAAGTGATATCGGCGCCAATGGTGTGATCACGAACCCCAAAACCACCGCTGCGTTGGTCGCAGCCGCCGAGGGAATCAACGCGGCCACGGTAGCGGCAAACCTGACCCAAGAATATGCGTCGGCGGGCCCGACCTTCTCGGCATCCGACATCAGCGACTGGATCGCTCAATCCGGCGACGGAGTAGTTGGGAAATTCGCCTATCAAGTTCCCGATGCGACTCCGTCAACGAGCTTTACCTTTCCGCCCTCTATGATTACCCAGTTTGCCGGCACTCCGGTATCCGTGAGCGCCGGGACGCTTTCGGTTAACGGTACTCCGGCAAGCGGTGCGGTTTCCTTCAAATCAGGCGACGTGGTCACGCTATCTCCTGGCACTGGTGCCTTCCCAAATGAACTGCTCACCTCATACCTGATGTCGGGTTCGACAAGACTCGCGAAGGTAGCCTTCGTCAGCGATTTGATCTCAATTGCCGTCACACCGAATGCCCCCAGCACTCCGATAGGACTGACGCAACAATTCACGGCGACGGGCACCTTCTCGGATACCAGTACGGCCAACTTGACCAGTAGTGTCAGTTGGACCTCCAGCACCCCGGCTATAGCGACCATCAATGGGGGTTCCGGACTGGCCACTGCGTTGATCGAGGGCGGCAGCACGCTAATTACGGCCACCGCAGGATCGGTATCGGGCAGTGCGACGATGACTGTCGGGCCCGCGATCGGGGTATCGATTGCGATTACACCCAGCCCCGCCACCGTCGTGTTCGGAGTTGTCGGGTCGACAACGCAGCTTAACGCTTTTGAAACCTACTCCGACGGCACCATACATACTGCCACTAACGTTGCCAACTGGACCTCGGACTCATTGTCCATAGCCACGGTCGGGCCGACAACGGGCTTAGTGACGAGCGTGGCGCTTGGCTCTGCCCACATCTCGGCGGCCATTGGTTCGGTCACGGGAACGGTGCCTCTTTCGGTAGTCACCAATGCTTGGTTTGTGACAGGCAGCATGTCCACGATACGCATCAACCACACCGCCACATTGCTGCCAAATGGAAAAGTTTTGGTTGCTGGCGGCACCAGTAGCGTCTCGCCGTACAGCACTCCCGCTTTGTCCGGCATCAACAGCGCCGAAATTTACAATCCGGCTTCTGGTACGTGGACGCTCACCGGTAATCTCGGTGCGGCGCGCACAGATCACACTGCTACTCTGTTACCGAACGGAAATGTGTTGGTAACTGGCGGAGTAAACGGTAATGCTTTAAATGTTTTATCCAGTTCTGAGATCTTCGATTCCAGTACCGGCAATTGGCTAGGGACGGGCAGCCTGACCAGCACTCGTTTGGGGCATTCAGCAACGCTTCTTCCAGATGGGACCGTATTGGTGGTGGGTGGATATGGGGCGGCAGTAAATGCCATTGAAGGCACTCTTAGTGCCGAGACTAGCGCGGAAATCTTCAATCCGGCCAACGGCAGCTGGACACCTACAGGCAGTATGTCGTCGGCGCGCGAGTACCATACTGCCACGCTGCTCCAGAACGGAACCGTAATGGTTACAGGCGATGGAGGCGACACAGGGTCCAGCACTGAAATTTACGATCCACTAACCGGTACGTGGAGCCTCTCGGGTAGTCTCAACATGGCACGGCTCGCTCATACCGCTACGCTGCGGCCGAATGGCACTGTGCTGGTAGCTGGTGGCTTTGGCCTTGGGTCTACCGCCGGCAATGGAATTGCGACCGCCATCTCTGAAATCTACGATCCGGTCGCGGGTACGTGGAGCGTTACCGGCAGTCTCAATTCGGCGCGCCTCTTTCACACCGCCACAGTGTTGCCCAATGGCACCGTGCTGGCGACTGGAGGGGCTGTGACTCCGAATAACGCGTGCCTTGCTCCTCCCGGTGGGCTGGGTGGTTGCCCTCCTCCTACAAACCTGGAAAGTGCTGAACTATATGACCCAGCCCAATAGCCGTTAATCACGAAGCGGTTACATTGTCTCGTAGGAATTAGAAGGGATTCTCGATCCCCATCGCGTTCGCAGTCGCATGTGAAGTGCCCATTAGCGGGCGTTCGTGATGGGCAGCTACGCGTCATGGACGCGACGCTGAAGCTCGCGGAATCATGGCAGCTAAGCTCCCATTTGGTCGCCGCTCCAATCTGTCTATGCCGGCTGGTTTCTTACAGACCGGTCGATGCGTTTGACCTTCGCCAGCATTCTCCTCAGTATTTGGGCCATGAATAGTCCAATACTTTCGCGCCGCGACGCGCTAACCGCACTGTTGTCCACCGCCACCTGCGCGGCCTTCCATTCGCGGGCTGCCGGAAGCGAACCGCAGCGCGCCGCCGCGCTTCTGGATTCATTGGCCTGGCAGCTGCTGGAACTGAATCCGCCCCAGGCCACCAGGCTTGGGGTCGATACGGGCGTCCACGCGGCACTGCGCGGCCGGCTTGAGGACCGCTCCGCCAGAGGCGTGCTGGCGCAGCAGCATTTCCTGACCAGCGCTCTCCGAAGCCTCGGACGAGTCCAACACGATGGCCTCGATCCCTCTACTCTGACCAGCCTGGCCGTTGTCGAGAGCGCATTCCGTACCGCCCTGGAAGGGATGGCCCTGCCCTACGGCGTCGCCACCATCGGCGACTGGCGCAACACCCCGTACGTAGTGATTCAGAATGTTGGCGCCTACCTCGACATCCCGCAGATGCTCGACGGGGATCAGCCGGTACGGGATCGGGCGGATGCTGAAAGTTACCTGTCGCGACTGGCTGCCGCCCCGGCGCTGCTGGATGGCGAACTGGCCAGGATGCGCAGCGCCCGCGCCGTCGGTCTGATCCCGCCGGATTTCCTGCTGGAGCGGACTATCGGTGCCCTCACCCGCAGCCTCAGGGATGCGGCCGGTACCACCGGCCCGCTGATTGGGCCGCTCGCCAGGAAAACGAACGTTGCGGGATCCCCGATCCCCGGTGACTGGACAGAGCGCGCTACAGAGCTGGTAACCACCGGCATCATCCCTGCGCTCGAACGCCAGCTGGGAGAGATCAGGGCTCTGCGCGCACTGTCCAAGCCGGATGCCGGCCTGCTCACTCGCCCGCATGGGCCCGAGTGGTACGCCTGGGGGCTGCGCGCGAGCACCACCACTCGCCGCACGCCGGAGGATTTACATGCCATGGGGGTGAGTCAACTGGTTGAACTTCAGGCGAGGATGGACACCATTCTCAAGGGCCTGGGGCTCACTCAAGGGTCGGTTGCGGAACGCGCCATGGCGCTGCAACGCCGCCCCGAGTACCAGTTTCCAAACGATGATACCGGGCGAGCGCAGATCATCGCCTACATGCAGGGAAAGATTGATGCCATTCGCCCCAAACTGCCACAGGCATTTCGCCGCCTGGTACGCGGGAATCTCGAGATTCGTCGACTGCCGCGGGCCGAAGAACCCGGTGCGCCCGCCGCTTACGGCGGCCCCGGCTCCATCGATGGCAAGATCCCGGGCAAAATTTGGGTCAACCTGGGTGATCCGACCATCCATAACAAGGTCACCATTCCCGACCTGATGTTTCACGAAGGCATTCCCGGCCACGTCTGGCAGGGTGAATATGCACAGCAGCTGCCGCTGATCCGTTCGATGCTGGCCTTCAACGCCTATTCCGAAGGCTGGGCGCTCTACTCGGAACAACTGGCCGATGAACTCGGCATGTATGACGATGATCCAGCCGGGCGGCTCGGACTACTGATGGGCCTCTCCTGGCGTGCGGTCCGGCTGGTGGTGGATACGGGCATTCACGCCCTGGGCTGGACGCGCGAGCGTGCCCTGACCGAGTTCATCGCCGCCACCGGTCTGCCACGCAGCAATGCCGAAAGCGAAATAGACCGCTATTGCTCCTGGCCGGGCCAGGCCTGCGGCTACACGGTGGGACAAACCGAAATACTGGCCCAGCGTTCTCGAGCCAAGGCAGCGCTGGGAGCACAGTTTGATCTGCGCGACTTCAATCAGGCGGTGGTCGACGGTGGCAATGTGCCGCTGAATGTGCTGGCGCAGAATGTCTCGAAGTACATAGACGGCGCCAAGGTTTAGCGCACCGGCTGCCAAATCGTTTCCGCGATCTGTATTCCACAAAGCTGCCGAGGAGAAATGTCCGTGAAGCTGATTGCGTCCTTTTCGTTCGTCGTCGTGGGACTTATCGCCCTGCCTGCCCTCTCGGATTCCCTGGAATCGAAGACGGCGTTGGTGCCGGCGCTGCCCGACGGCCGGCATGACTTCGATTTTGAAGTCGGCACCTGGAAAGCCCACGTACACACCCTCCGTCATCGCCTTTCCGCGGCGAACGATTGGGAGGACTACGATGGTACGGTAGTCACCCGCACGCTTCCGATGCTGGAAGGCTGGAACGAGTCGGAGATGCGTGTTGAGAACGCGCTCACCCGCAAGCGGATCGAGCTTCTGGCCGTGCGTCTCTACAACCCCGACTCGCGCCAGTGGAGCATCTACGGCTCGAGCGTCAAGACCGGCGTGTTCGACCCGCCGGTCGTCGGGCAATTCAGCAAGGGGCAAGGCGAGTTCTACGGCCAAGATAGCTGGGATGGCCGTGCCATCACCGTGCGCTACTCCTGGCAAGCGATCGGCCACGACAAGACACACTTCGAGCAGGCCTTCTCTCAGGACGGCGGCAAAACCTGGGAAGTGAACTGGATCTATGACGGCACGCGCATCGGCACTTGACGTTTGAGCCGTATCACGCTGATTAGCGCGACGTCATCGGCTCCAATCGCAACAGCTCCATGAGACACTTTCCTATAACCGGCCACCCCCATCAGAAGTCGCTGGCATCGGGCAGGCCGGCCGACGCATAAGAGCCCCCATTCGAACTTCGCGCTCCGGTAGCGCCCGGCTACCCCCACATTTTATCATCGGCCCAAGACCGATTGACGCTAGCACACACTCTGGGACTTCTCATGTTGTTCATGATCATTGAATGGTTTAAAAACGCTGACCCTTTACCGGTTTATCGACGATTTCGCGATCGCGGCCGATTGGCACCAGATGGTCTGCAATATGTTTCGAGCTGGGTGGACGACAAACTTGAGAAATGCTTCCAAATAATGGAAGGTCCAGAAGCTGACATGCACAGCGCAGAGTAAAATCGCCGCCTTTGCCCATTGGAATCGGAGCCCATGGAGTCAAATGCTGACAAGATCATTGATCTCTACGAGAGGCATGCTCATGCCTACGTCGCAGATCGTCGGATGGTGGGATGGAACGAACGTGCGTGGCTCGACCAATTCAGCACGCTCTTACGACAAGGGTCATCAATACTCGACATTGGGTGCGGTTCCGGCGCGCCGATGGCGGAACATCTCGTCGATCAAGGCTTCGCGGTGGTTGGCGTTGACACTTCGCCCTCATTGATAGCCCTCTGCCGTGAACGGTTCCCGCAGCAGTCCTGGCATGTCGCTGATATGCGCACCCTCGCACTTCAGGAGTCGTTCGGTGGCTTACTCGCCTGGGACAGCTTTTTCCATCTCGCCCACGATGATCAGCGACGTATGTTTCCAATTTTTAAGCGACATGCGTCACCACACGCGGCCCTGATGTTTACCAGTGGAACATCACACGGTGAGGCAATTGGCTCGTATCGTGGCGAACCGCTCTATCACGCCAGCCTGGCTCCCAAGGAGTATCGGGCGTTGCTGGAATCAAATGGTTTTCGGCTTGTGGCACATATCGCCGAAGACCCTACTTGCGGCGGGCACACTGTTTGGCTCGCTCAAGCGGGACCCCAGTGATCCGGAAGCCCCCGTCGATGACCGGTGGCAGAGGGTCATGATCGTTGGTTGCCGGCCTCCTCCGGGATTCGACCTGTTGAACCAAATCCTGCCTCGCGGAACCGGACGTTCGCGGCCAGCTCCTGAGGCTCAAAAACCGGTCGACCGCGCATAATTTCACGATCGACCGGATTGGCTCTGAGCAGTCAGCCTCCGGGCGGTGGTCGCAGGCCGGTTCGGGTCGGCGGAAGCCAGCCCCGGTTCAACATGCGACGCAAGGCGGTTAGGGCAATTTAGCGTTGACCCATTCTCGGAATTGACGCTCACCGTGGGGAGTGAAACGGACCACCCGGGATGCCGTTTCGCGTTTCGCCCAACCTAGACCGCACACTCGCGAGAGCAAGGCCGCCCCGAGTGATCCGGCGAGGTGATATCGCCGCTCGCTCCAATCCATGCAGGGCCGACAATAGGTGCGCCGCTGTCGCACCGCCAGATCCGTATCAATGCCTGCTTTCTTGAACCAAGTCAGCCCGGAAGCGCTTAGACATAACCCTTGTTGGGACAGGGTTAGCGCATCATTGCGGAGCAGCGATTCGTACGCCAAGACGCCGAGTTCACCTGCCAGATGGTCGTAGCAAACGCGCGCCTTGCGCAGCGCCGGCTCGCGAGCGCTGGACACCAACCGCACGGCGCCCGTGCGAAAGGCCACTCCCATCAGAGATTCAAGTAGCGCGCCTACATCCTCATCGGCAAGCCTGAAATAGCGGTGCCGTCCCTGTTGATCCACGGCTACCAGCGACGCGGCCAGTAGTTTCGACAAGTGCGCACTCATCGTCTGCTTGGTCACGCCGGCGATGGCAGCTAACTCCGTCGCGGTGAGCGCGCGATCAGCCATCAGCGCCGTCAGGGCGTCGGCACGCGCCTGGTCTCCCAGCAATGCACCAATTTTGGCTATATTCGGTCCCTCACTCATGGTTCGACGTTAGACGAACCATCATTCCAGTGCAAGCGCCTAGACTTGAGCCCGGACCCGTCATTGAGGCTTCGTCATAATGCGCATCACCTGCTTCATCCGCTACCAGATTGACCCCTTTCAGCGTGCCGCGTTTAAAGCCTATGCGGAGAACTGGGGACGAATTATTCCCCGATGCGGGGGACACCTGGTTGGCTATTTTCTTCCTGACGAAGGAACCAATGACATCGCCTGGGGCTTGATCAGCTTCAAGTCGCTGGCCGACTATGAGACCTATCGCTCGCGCTTAAGGCAGGACGAAGAAGGGAAGCGGAATTTTGAGTTGGCGCAGTCGCAGCGATTTATCCTTCGCGAGGAACGCACATTTCTGGAGGCGATCGATGGCACGATTAGCCGTCCTTCCACAACGACCGTGGGGCCTGCATGAACACCGTGATCTTTGAAGCAGACCCGCATGCCGACTTCTCGATGGCAGCCATTTGCGGCAGCGGGCGGTTCTTCGACCACACTGCTACTGAACAATGGCGAGGCCCAGTACGTCGTGCTAGTTGGCCACCAGATTCCGGAGATCGTTCGCGACGCATACGATTTGGCTGAGCGGCTGGATTTTCCTCTCGCCTCCTCAACGCTGCCCAATGAATCAACCGCACTGGGAGACACACACGTTGTCTCTGTAGAGCAGAGTGACCTTCAGCTCCCGAATCGAGATCGAATCACCAAGTTGGTCAAGGTCGGCGGGCAAATCGTCACGGATGATTTGACGCCGGTGGAATTGTGGCCGCCGGAGTAGTTAGGCACCGTCGATCTAAAGCGGGAGTTTGCCTTCGCCAATCCTCGCGTTTTGGGCTACGAGGTCCGAACTACGCCGATTACATCAGCTCTCGTAATGACTCGAGTCCTTCAAGTCCAGCAACAACCAATCGCTATGGGGGGGGGTGCCTATCCCGAAGCTTGGCTCGCCGCGGCCTGCCCCATCCCTCATTTGTTCGACGTGAGATGGACATCCGCGTTCTTGATGGATGCAAGGGCCCCGGCGGTGGCGCCGGTTTTGCACGCATTGAATTGCACGCGGCGGGCGGGGAGGGCGGCGCCGCTGCTCTCCCATGGCCTCGCCCCACTGAGCATTTTCGTCGCCAAACCTGCTATTTCTTGAGCGCGCGCACGCGATTGTTTCGCGGGCCATGCTCGAGCTCCACCAACCCCAGCAGCTCGAGCACAGGGGGTACGTAGTTTGCGAATCGGCCTCGATATCCCTTTCGTAGCCCATAGTAGCCACCGACCGGATTCGATTCATCTCGCGCCCACGCTTCAACGCTTCCAGGCGTCACGGGCTTCCCTTCATCGGCATTGCCGAGTGGCATCCAGTCCTCGTGTTTTTTGAGCATGCCGTACAGATCGTCGATACACCGGAGTTGATAAGACAACTTGGTTGAGCCGACCTGCACGACCAGCTTGTGGGGTCTCTCTGCGTCGTCGCGCCACGCCAGAAAATCAGAGCTTAGCGGCGGGGTCTTGAGTTTCCAGGGATCATCTGGAGTGCCGGAACCGTATGTCACCTTAGTCATGTTGCCTCGCCGTCGATGCGCCGTATGGGCGAAATGCCCGCGATGTGCGCCACCGAACTGGCCTGGTGGTTCACGCCGTGATTATGGTCTTTGGTAATATGCCGTCTAGTGTCATATTTGGATCAAAATTATGCGCGCCTCGAGGCTGCTGAGAATACTGCTGATATTGCAGAACCGGGGCCGCGTTACCACCTTGCAACTGGCGGGTGAGCTCGAAGTAGCCCGGCGTACCGTCCTCCGGGATCTCGATGCCCTGGCGGAAGCCGGCCTGCCCATCGTCACGCATCGTGGCAACGACGGGGGTGTTGAACTGGGGTTCAACTATCGGTCGCGATTGGTCGGCCTCGATGCAGACGAGGCCGAAGCCCTCGGCGTGCTTCTGGGGATGCCCAAGCACAGGCTCGCGGAGCTCGGAATACAGGCGGCCGCCCACCGTGCCTGCGATAAGCTGTTGGAGTCCCTGCCCGATCAGGTGCGTCAGCGCGTTTTGCAGGCGCAACGTCGATTCCAGTTCGAGCCCGCCGTTGCGACGGCGGCCGATCCCAGAGTCGCGGCCCTGGCGGACGCCACGAGAAAATCGGCCATCGTGCGCCTCCATTTTGGTGCCTCCACCCCAAGGACGATCCATCCAATCGCGCTGCTGCTCGGACCGGAGGGCTGGGCGGTGGTGGATGAGCTCGACGCCAGCCGTCCGATTCCGGAGTGCTCATGGGGTGACGTCAACGTCTCGGCCCGTAGATTCGCATCGGCGTGATTCAATGACCGCGAATGAAAGGGTCCGGGCCGCGGCGGGCGGGGCGATCGCCTCTTGCGGCGAATACGCCCGGTACGGGATATCGACGGAATTTTGCAGGAAAGTCGACACTGTCGTTCCGCCCGCGATGTGGTATCCGACGCGCTGACGCGCACGCGAAGGAACATCGCTAAATTCACTGCACGAGCGCCTCCTCAGGGCCGTACGATCGTCTTGAGCGTGCCGGTCTCCCCGGCGATCAGGCGGCCATAGGCCCGCGGCACCTCGTCCAGCGTGATCGGCACGGAGATCGCCCGCGCCAGCTTGTCGCGCAGGGGGACGAGCATCGCGAGTGCCTCGCGCTGTTCGTCGCGAAAGACGCTCGAGCCCACGACATCGATCTCGCGCTCGATCACGGCATTCAGGTTCACGCGGAGGGGACCGTGATACAGGCCGACGAGCGCGAGACGGCCGCCCGCCCCGAGCCCCCGGACGAGCACGTCGAGCAGTGCGGGTGAACCGCTGGCTTCGACGGCGCGCCGGATCGGCGCACCCGCCGCGGCCGCGAGGATGGCGGAGACCTCGGCCGGCACGATCGTGGCGCGCGTGAGGGAGGCGACGAGTGCCGCGCGCTCCGCGTTGCGTTCGATGACGAACAGCGGCCCGAACCCGAGGTGGTCGAGCGCAATCGCGGCGAGTCCGCCGACCGGGCCCGCCCCCGCGAGCAGGATCGGCTCGCCCCGCACCGGGGCGAGCCGGCGGATGACGTGCAAGGCCACGCCGAGCGGCTCGGCGAGGGCGGCAATCTCGGCCGGCACCCCGGCCGGCACGCGCAGCAGCTGGCTCGCGGGCAACGAGACGAACTCCGCGAAGCCGCCGTCGCAGACCTCTCCGACGTAGCCCAATCGTTCGCACACATTGTGCCGTCCCTCGCGGCAGGCAGGGCAGGCACCGCAGCTGACCCGCGAGTCGGCGACCACGAGATCCCCTCGCCCGAGGCCCTCGACGCCGGTGCCCACGTCGACGACCTCGCCGGCCAATTCGTGGCCGGGAATCACCGGCAGCCGGCTGATCCACTGTCCGGTGAGGAAATTGTGAAGATCCGAGCCGCAGATGCCGGCCGCCCGCACGCGCAGCAGCACCGACCCGCCCGCCACAGCGTCGGGACGCGGCACCTCTTCCAGGCGCAACTCGCCGATCCCATGCATCCGTACGGCGCGCACTGGCTAACCGGTCCTCACGTCCCCTGCGGCTCCGCCTCGCCCAGAGTCGGACCCGGCGGGTCCGACCAGTCGAGCGCCGCGAGCTTGGGCAGCATCAGGATCCAGCCCACCAGTCCCAGGAGGCTGAAGGCGGCCGCGACCAGGAAGGCACTCGCGAAATGCGGTGCCGCGCCGGCGCCCAGGATGAAGCCGGTGAGTTGCGGCGCCACCACGCCTGCGAAGCTGCCGACCGAATTCTGAATCCCCACCCAGCGCCCCGTGGCGCGCGGACCCGCCAGGATCTGCGGAATCGCATAGACGCCCGGCGATTGGGCCCCGCAGAGAAACTGGTAGAAGAACATCGCTCCCAGGGCCAGGGTGCGGGATCCCATCGCCATGCACACCATGCACGTGACGAACCCCAGGTGCGCGATTGCCATGTTCCACTTGTACACGGTGTTCGCCGACAAGCCCTTCACGATCAGCCGGTCCGTGACCCAGCCCGACGCCATCGCCGAGAGCGCGTTGATGACGAACGCCGCCCCCGTGAGCTGCGCCATCTCCTCGGTCGAAAAGCCGCGCTCCCGCACCAGATAGAACGGCATCCAGTTCAGGATGAAATAAAATACGTAGTTGCTCGAGAAGAGGCCGAGCGCCGTGCCCCACAGGGCCGGCTGGCGCAGCACCGCCGCCAGATTCGGATGATCACCGCCGCCGCCCGCGAGGGCGCGCGGCGGCAGCTTCACCCGCGACCACGGCACCAGCCACAGGAGCGACAGGCCGCCGAAGAGCACGAAGGCCGGGCGCCAGCCATAGTTCGCCATCAGCATGCCACCCGCATAGGTCCCCACCGCCGGGCCGAACAGATAGCCGCAGGCCACGACGCCGTTGGCCATCCCCAGGCTCTTCACCGGCACCACCGCCGCGATCAGCTTCGCGACACAGGGGAATCCCACGCTCTCGCCGATGCCGAGGAGCAGCCGCAGCAGCAGCAGCGTCGAGAACGAGTTCGCGAAGCCCACGCACATGGTCGCGACCGCCCAGAGCGTAAGGCCCGCCGCCAGCACCCGGTGCGCGCCATAGCGCTCCGCCAGCCAGCCCATCGGGATCTGCATGAGGGCGTAGGTGTAGAAGAATGCGGAGAACAGCATACCCAACTGCGGAGGGGTGAGGTGCAGGTCGTCCTGGATGAGATGCGCCGCCGTGGGCAGAGCGCCGCGGTCCACGTAGTTGATGAACAGCACCACCGCGAGCAGCACCACCACCGGCACCGCCGTGCGCGTGGGCAGAGGCGCCGCCCTCTCGGCGGCGTGCGAGGCGTCCGCCGGATTCAGCTGGTGTAATCCGGTGACGTGCGGTCGAGCAGCCGCTTCAGGGCAGAGAAATGCAGTTCGGCCCGGTCGATACCGTCCACCGCGCTGCCGCTCTCGAACTGCGCCGCCGTCGCCTTCACCACCTCGGGCGGCACCACGCGCAGCGAGCGGCCCGTCGACAGCGCCAGCACCTGCGCCTGCGCCGCCCGTTCCAGGAAATACAGCCGTTCGAAAGCCTGTGCCACCGTCCGTCCCACCACCAGCACGCCGTGGTTCTGCATCATCAGCACCGATTTCGTGCCGAGGGCGCGTGCGAGGCGCTCCCCTTCCGTCTTGTCGAAGGCCAGGCCGTTGTAGTCCGCCTCGTAGGAAATGTCCTCATAGAAGCCGATGGCGCTCTGTCCCGCCATTTCGAGACGCGGATTCTCCAGCATGGTGAGCGCCGTCGCATACGGCATGTGGGTGTGCAGGGCGCAGCGCGCCTGCGGCGCCAGCCGGTGCACGGGCAGATGGATGAACAGCGCCGTGTCCTCGATCGGGCCGGGACCGCTGACCAGCCGGCCCTCGAAATCCACCACCATGAAATCGCTGGCGCGTACCTCGGACCAGTGCAGCCCGAACGGTGCGAGCAGAAAACGGTCGTCGTGTCCGGGCACGAGCACCGTAAGGTGATTGTCGATGCCCTCGTTGAGGCCGAAGTGCGCGGCCAGGCGGTAGCAGGCCGCCAGATCGACGCGGGCCTGACGCTCCGCGTCGGCCGCTTGACGTTCGGGAGGAGTCGAGGGGACGACGGATTTCAGGCTGGCGCTCATGCAGGGGGCCTCCGGCTCAAGGGTCGGCCGAGTATAGCGTCAAACGACATACGCCCGTCACATTACCCCACCAGAATTCGCGGCTTGCGAACCATCGACCTCGTCTACTTCAACGCGGGCGGCGGACACCGTTCCGCGGCTCAGGCCTTGGAAGCCGTCATCCGGGACCAGAAACGGCCATGGACCGTGCGTCTCGTGAATTTGATGGAGGTGCTCGATCCCGAAGGCGTCTTCCACAGGACCCTGGGCATGTACCCCGAGGACTTGTACAACACCCGCCTCGCGCGCGGCTGGAGCCTTGGCCTCGCCCAGGAATTGAAATTCCTCCAGGCCATGATCCGCCTCTGCCATCAGGGCATGACCAACCGCCTGCGCCGCCATTGGCGCCGCACTCAACCCGATATGGTCGTCTCGCTCATCCCGAACTTCAACCGCACCCTTTGCGAGGCGCTCGCCGGCGCCCGCCCCGGCGCACCCTACGTCACCATCCTCACCGACTTCGCCGACCTGCCGCCGCATTTCTGGATCGAGCCAGGCCAGCGCCAGCATTTCGTCTGCGGCACACCGAAGGCCGTGTCCCAGGCGCATGCCATGGGCTACGGCGCAGCCCGGGTGCATGCCACCTCCGGCATGATCGTGCGGCCCGATTTCTACCGGCGCTGCACGCTCGACCGGCGCGCGGCGCGCACCGAACTCGGGCTCGATCCCGACCGCCCCACCGGCCTCGTGCTCTTCGGCGGTCACGGTTCGAAGGCGATGCGCGGCATCGCCCGGCGCCTCGCCGACACGCAGCTCATTTTGATCTGCGGTCACAATGCGGCGCTCGCCGAACAGCTCGCCGCCGCCCCGGCCCGCGCGCCGCGCCTCATCGTCGGCTTCACGCCGAAAATCCGCGAGTTCATGCACCTGAGTGATTTCTTCATCGGCAAGCCCGGCCCCGGCTGCATCAGCGAGGCGGTGCAGCAGGGCCTGCCCGTGCTCGTGGTGAACAACACCTGGACGATGCCCCAGGAGCGCTACAACGCCGAGTGGGTCGAGGAGAACCGCGCCGGCCTCGTGCTCGATTCCTTCCGCCACATCCGTCGCGCGGTCGAGCAGGTCATCGCCCGCCTGCCCGAGTACCGCGCCGGCGTCGCCCGCATCCGCAATCGCGCTATATTCGAGATCCCCGAGATACTTCAACACATCCTCGACCATGACAAACCCCTCCCCGAGCGCGGCGCCGACCTCGAACACGCCACGCTTTGAGCTGTATTCCTATTGGCGCACGTCGGCCACCTACCGTGTGCGCGTCGCGTTCAATCTGAAGGGCGTGCGGCCGCAGGAACACAATGTGGATCTCGACGCCGGCGAGCAGCGCAGCGACGCCTTTCTCAGGATCAACCCCCTGGGTGCCATCCCCGCCGTGCTCGATCGCGGCAACGGCTCCCGCCGCGACGTCGACATCGACGGGCCCGACCGGCGCGGGCCCCTCACCCAGTCGCTCGCCATTCTCGAGTTCCTCGAGGAGCTGTATCCCACTCCGCCGCTGCTGCCGCCGGGCCTGCACGATCGCGCCCGGGTGCGCTCCATCGCCGGCATGCTCGCCGCCGACACCCATCCGCTCATCACGCCGCGCGTGAGGAAATACCTCACCACCCAGGGTGGATTCGATGAAGGGGCCTGGCGCGCGTGGCAGACCCACTGGTTCACCACCGGCCTGCAGGCGGTGGAAGCGCGGCTCAACGACGAACCGCAGACCGGCATCTATTGTCAGGGCGATGCGCCCACCCTGGCCGACATCTGCCTCGCCAGCATCGTCGTCGTGTCCCGCATCTTCAAAATCACTGTGCCCGACATCCCCACCGTCAACCGCATCGTATTCGCCTGCGAGAAGCTCGATGCCTTCGAGGCGGCGGACCCTTACCGACAATTGGGGGCTCCGATCCGCTAGAATCCGCCCTTCGCGCCGACCACCCCGCGCCGCAAGGATCCGACTTGGCCACTTTTCTTCTCGCCTTCGGCGCCTTGTTCTCGATCGTCAACCCCCTGTCCGGCGCGTTCATTTTTTTCGGCGCCACCCTGGACCTCGAACCGAAGGTGCGCGCCCAGGTGTCCCGCTGGGTCGCCATTTACGCCTTCTGCATCGTCGCCGCGTCGCTGTATGTCGGCGCGTACGTTTTGTCCTTCTTTGGCATCTCCATTCCCGTGCTGCGCGTCGCCGGCGGCATCGTCGTCTCCATGTCCGGCTGGCGCATGCTGACGGAGCCCGACGCCACTGAACAGCGCCGCAGCGAAATCCCGAACTCCCGGCCCATCCACGTGCCGCCCAGCCGGCTCGCGTTCTATCCGCTCACCATGCCGCTCACCACCGGGCCCGGCACCATCTCCGTGGCCATCTCCATCGGAGCCAGCCGCCCGGGCGCCCACCACCCCGCCGCATTGCTCGATTTCTTTCTGCAGACTCTCGCCGCCGTCGCGCTGCTCGTGCTCCTGGTGTACGCGTTCTATCGCAACTCCGCGCGTCTTGCCGATCTCATCGGACCGACCGGCACCACCATCATCGTCAGGCTGTCGGCGTTCCTGCTGTTCTGCATCGGCATCCAGGTTCTCTGGAACGGCCTCGCCGAACTCTTGAGCACGCTGCCGCTCCCCGGCGGCGCCGCCAGTTGAAGGCCGCAGCGCACCCTCTCGATATCGACGGCCTGGTCGACGGCCAGCGCTTCGGCCCGTTCAATCTGCAGCTGCTCCTGTGGTCGTTTCTCGCCATGGTCGCGGACGGCTACGACATCTCCGCCCTCGCCTCCGCCGCGCCCGCGCTCGTACACGACTGGCACGTGCCCGCCAAGGCCTTCGGCCCCGCCTTCAGCGCCAGCCTGTTCGGCGTGTTGTTCGGCGCACCGCTGTTGGGCTGGCTCGGCGACCGCGCCGGCCGGCGCAGGGCCATCATCGGTGGTTGCCTGATCTACGGTCTCGGCACCCTCGCCACCGTCTGGACCCACACCCTCGGCGAGATCATCGTCCTGCGCTTCCTCACCGGCATCGGCATCGGCGGCCTGATGCCCAACACGATCGCCCTGAATTCCGAACTCTCGCCCAAGCGCCTGCGCGCCACCCTCATCGTGCTCATGTTCACCGGCATCACCACCGGCAGCGGCCTGCCGGGAGAGATCCAGGCCTGGCTCGTGCCCCGCTACGGCTGGCAGGTGCTGTTCTGGATCGGCGGCCTGGCGCCCCTCATCATCGCCGTGGGTCTCGCCCTGCGACTGTCGGAGTCCGTCAAATTTCTCAAGCAGAACCCTGCGCGCCGCGCCGAGTTGCTCCGCACCCTGCGCCGGATGCGGCCCGACCTCGACCTTCCCGATGATTTCACGGTCGCCGCTCCACCCGCCGCGCCCGCCGCGACGGGCGCGCCCGCGATCGGTCCCGCGCAAGCATCCGGATTCCTGCATGCCTCCGGCCTCGCCCAGCTGCTCGGCGGCGGCCTCGCGTGGATCACACCGCTGCTCTGGATCTGCTTCGCCGCCGCCCTCATGGCCAATTTTTTCCTGGTGAGCTGGCTCCCCCTCGTGCTGGTGGGCAGCGGCCTGACCGGCGAACAGAGCGGCATCACCACGAGTTTCTATCATTACGGCGGCACCGTCGGCGGCCTCCTCGTGAGCTTCGTCCTGGGTCGATTCGGCTTCACATCGGTGGCCGCCCTGTTCCTCCTCGCCATCCCCGCGATCGCCGCCATCGGCGTCTGCGCCACGGGCGGCGGCGTCTATCCCCTGCTTGCCGCCGCCGTCGCGCTGTCGGGCTTCGCCACCCTCGGCGCCCAGTTCGGCAACAATGCCGCCTCCGGTCTGCTGTACCCGACGCCGGTGCGTGCCCGCGGCGTCGGTTGGGCGCTCGGGATCGGCCGATTCGGCTCGATGTTGGGACCCCTGGTGGGCGGCGTGCTGATTGGCCTGAAACTGCCGCTCGGGCAATTATTCTTCTGGGCCGCGGTGCCCATGGTTGCCGGCCTGCTCGCGAGCCTCGGCGTGGCGGTGCTGTGTCGTAAACGCCTGGGCGGCCTGCATCTCGACGATCTGCCGGCGCCCCGGACGTCTTCTGTCAGCGCCCACTGACGCCGGCACGTCCTCAAAGCCGTCTTGCTGGCGTTGCGCACGGGATCCATGCTGGGGCCATGAAAACTCCTGCGATAGCCTTGATGTTATGCGCGATGGCCGTTGTCGCGACCCAAGCGCCCGCACTCGCGGACGAACACGACAACCATCAGTACGTCCATCACGACGAGTGGCGGAAAGGCGCGAAGATCCACGACGAGGATTGGAAGCGGGGCGAGCACATCGACTACCGGGAGCACCACCTGCGGGCGCCTCCACGAGGTTATGAATGGCGCCAGGTCGACGGCAACTTCGTTCTCGCCGCGGTGGCGACGGGCGTGATCGCATCCGTGGTGGCGGCCTCGATGGCCGCGCACTGACCCCGCCCATCCAGCCGGGCGCTCAGGCGCCCGACGCCTGCCAGGCACTCACCACGACCTGACCGTGCAAGACGCAGGCGTGGTGGCCGGAGTGGTTGTCGCCCTCATCAGCGACTAGACTTGTGGGATGCAGTTGATCCGCTACCGGCCCGGTCCCCCGCTCGATGGCTGCATCGAGTGCTTCTGGTGGTCCGAACGCGGCCATCCGGAAGATCGAACGGAGCGCCTGCTGCCCTCCGGCACCGCGCAACTCGTGCTGCCGCTGCACGACCGGAGCTTCACCTGTCTGCCGGGTTCCGCATCGCCCTTGCCGGTGACCTGGTCGCGGGGAATCGTGCACGGACCGCAGTCTGGCTACTACAGCGCCGGCCCGAAACCGGCGGGCGCCGTGGCCGGCGTCTCGTTCCGCCCCGGCGGGGCCGCCGCGATACTCGGCGTGCCCGCGAACGAACTCACCGACCTTCACGTGCCCCTCGAGGATCTGTGGGGCCTCCGGGGTCGCGAATTGCACGAGGCACTGCGGGAGGCGCCGGCGCCGGCCGCCGTTTTCCAGGCGCTCGAGCGCACCCTGACCCGGCGGCTGCAGCGGCCCCTGCTGATTCACCCGGCGGTGGCGCAGGCCCTTCGCGGCCAGCCGGGTAGGTCGACGCCGGTCCGTGTCCGGGAGGTCCAGCGGGAGTCCGGCTACAGCCCCCGGCATTTTGCCGCCCTGTTCCGCACCGCCGTCGGCCTCACCCCGAAGCATTACTACCGCATCCGGCGCTTCACCGTCGTGGTGCGCGCTCTGGCCGACGACCCGGGCGGCAGCCTTGCCGACCTCGCCGCGTCGGCGGGCTACGCCGATCAACCGCATATGATCCGGGACTTTCGCGACTTCGCCGGCCTCACACCGACGCAGTACCGGCCCCGGGATTCCGACGCCATCCTCCACCACCGCACATGACTCCCGAATGGGATCCTGTGTTCACCTTGCGAAGCAGGTAAAAAATATTCAATACCGATCGGCGCGGCCGCGGGAGACTGGCCACCGAATTCCCTGCAACCCCCGCCGCGCCCCGCGGCGGCCCAACCGGAGGAGAACCATCATGAGCGACATTCACGAGGTGTATCCCTATCTGCGGGTCCACAGCGCCGCCCAGGCCATCGACTTCTACGCGCGCGCCTTCGGCGCCGAGGAGCTGTTTCGGCTGACCGAACCCGGCGGCCGCATCGGCCACGCCGAGCTCAAGCTCGGTCCCACGACCGTCATGCTCGCCGACGAATATCCCGAACACGGCATTCGCGGTCCGCACGCCCTGGGCGGCACCACGTTCTCACTTCATCTGCACGTCGACGACGTCGATTCCGCCTTCGAGCGCGCCCTCGCCGCCGGCGCGACCGCGCTCCGCCCCCTGCAGGACCAGTTCTACGGGGAACGGTCCGGCACCGTGCGCGACCCGTTCGGACACGAATGGCTGCTCGGCGGCCAGATCGAAAGCGTCACGCCCGAGGAGATGCAGCGCCGCTATACCGCGCTGTTCGAGAAATAACCAGCGACAGGAGATCACCATGCGGCCCATTGCGATCACGATGAGTGCGTTGATGTTGAGTGCCGTGGCCGGGCGCGCCGTCGCCGGGTACGCCGACGATCGCGCCGAGATCGAAAATCTCTCCAATCGCTACATGATCGCGGTCGACGCCGGGGACATCGACACGGTGATGTCGACCTGGGCGGAGGACGGCGTGCTCGATTGGGTGGGCGGCGTGGAACATGGGCGCGAGGCCATCCGCAAGGCGATGTCGGGCTTCGGCGGTCTTCTGCGCGGCAACATCCCCGAGAACGCGACCACCCGGCAGCGCACGCGTCACCAGATCATCAATCATGTCATCGACGTCGACGGCAACAAGGCCACCACCGTCGCCTACTGGTTCGCGATCACCAACAACACGCCGCAGCAGGACGTACAGCTGCTGTACTTCGGGCACTACGAGGATGAACTGGTCAGGCACAACGGGCACTGGCTGTTTTCGAAGCGCAAGATCTACAATGAATCGAGACCGAACAAGGCGTTGGTCTATCCTCGTCTGGGCGAGAAAGATCCGCGGGCGAAATGAGGATTCATCATGGTCGATCTCACGAAACAGCCGGACAGCCAGGGCTTCTTCGCGCCCATGCGCTTCGAAGCCGACGTCTACGACTGCGAGGTGATCGGCAAGGTGCCCGCCGACATGCACGGCGCCTTCGTGCGCCTCGGCGGCGACTGGTTATACCCGCCCACGTACCCGGACGACATCCCCTTTCACTCGGACGGCTACGTCAGCCAATTCCGGTTCAAGGACGGCCGCGTCGATTTCAAGGGCCGTTGGGTGAAAACCGAACGCTACCAAAAGGACCGCGCCGCGCAGCGCCAGTTGTACGGCTACTACCGCAACCCCTACACCGACGATCCGAGCGTGCGCGATCCCGGACACCCGAACCGCCGCACCGTGTCGAACACCACGCCCCTCGCCTTCGCCGGCAAGTTGTACACGCTGAAGGAGGACGGGCTGCCCCATCGGATCGATCCCAAGACCCTCGATACTCTCGGCGTCGAGGACTTCGGCGGCCGCTGGCAGAGCCAGACGTTCACGGCCCATCCCAAGATCGACCCCGTCAGCGGTGAACTCATCGCCTTCGGCTACGAGGCCACCGGGCTCGCCACCGACGACGTATTCGTCTACACCTTCGGCAAGACGGGACACATCGTGCACGAGGCGCGATTCAAGACCCCCTACGTCGGCATGATGCACGACGTCGCGCTCACGCAAAAGCATGTGATATTTCCGCTGTTCGGGTACGTCACCAGCCTGCAGCGATTGCAGGAGGGCAAGGAGCATTGGATCTGGGATCCCGCGAAGCCGATGCACATCGGCATCCTGCCGCGCGGCGGCGACGGCCGCGAGATCCGCTGGTTCAAGGGACCCGCGCGCTGCATGGTGCACACCTGCAACGCGCGGACCGAGGGCGACAAGGTGATCCTCGAGGCGCCGATCGCGGAGTCGAACCAGTTCCCGTTCTTCTCCTCGCTCGACGGCGCGCCCTGGAATCCCCAGAAGGCCCGGCACTTCATCCGGCGCCTGACGTTCGATCTGAGCTCGAAGAGCGACTCATACGAGGAGGAGATCCTGTTTCCGGATCGCAGCCTCATGGATCTCATCCGCGTCGATCCCCGCTACCTGTCCCTGCCCTACCGGTACGCGTACGCCGGGTACAACGATCCGGGGCGGCCCTTCGACGCGGCGCGTTCCGGAAATCTCAAGGGCCGTGTGCAGAACTGCTATGGCCGGTTCGACCTGCAAAGTGGCAGGATCGATGCCTGCTTTGCCGGCGACTCGCACAGTCTGCAGGAACCCTGCTTCGTGCCGCGCGCCAGGGGCGGCGCCGCAGGCGGCAGCGAAGGCGACGGCTATCTCATCGGCGTCGCCAACAATTTCGCGGACATGCGCTCCGAACTGCTCATCGCCGATGCACAGAATCTGGCGGCCGGCGAGATCGCCCGCGTGATCCTGCCCTTTCGCACCCCCTCTCAGGTGCATGGGATCTGGGTGAACGACGATGAACTGGCCCTGTCCTGAGCGGGCTCGCGGCGCCCTCACGCGGCGGGCCTTCGTGGGCCGCGCGACCGCGCTGGGCATCGCCTGGGGCGCAACCGCCCGCGGCTTGCACGCAGCCCCCGCCTGGCCGTCCTCGCCGCTCGTCGCGATCCCGCCTCGCGCAGCGGCCCTTGGAAAAGGCGCACGACCGCTCATCGTCTCGTTTCACGTCGACCGCCCCTACGTCGACCGGAGTGGCTGCGCCGAGCCCTACCGGCCGCCCGCCGGCACCCGCTCCGGCGCGGGGGCCGCCGATCTGAGCGAGACCGACTTCCGGCGCCGCCACCCTTACGGTTGACGGGCGCGCCCCTGACGTCAATCATCACGGTGGCAGGACCGCCCGGCCTCAGGCATGCTCGCCGCACCGCCGTTGGGGAATCATCATGCGCTTAGGTTGGGCTCTCCTCATGATCGTCTGGTGCGGCCTCGCGCCGCCGGTCGGCCGGGCCGCGCCGGCCGGCCACGAGGGCTGCAACGAGGCCTGCCTGAAAAGCTTCATGGATCGTTATCTCGACGCGTTGAGCAAGCATGATCCCGCGCTAGTGCCCGTCGCCGCACGCTATCGCTACACCGAAAACGGCGCGCAGCTCCGCCTCGGCGAGGCGCTCTGGGTAACGTTCAACACCCTCGGCCCTTACCGCCACGACGTCGCCGACCCGCAAAGCGGCGGGATCGCGAGTTACCTGTCGCTGACGGAGAACAAGGAATACCCTTTCAAGGATCTGCTCGCGGTGCGCCTCAAGGTGACGCAGCGCCGGATCACGGAGATCGAGACGGTGGTGAGCCGTCACGCCCGTGCCGCGGACAACATGCCCCCACAGGGCCCGGAGTGGATGGCGACGATGGACCGCATCGAACCCGAGGCCGGTCGCCTGTCGCGCGCCGCGCTCGCGAAAGGCGCGCTCGGTTACCTGCGCGCGGTGGCTTTTCACGACGGCAGCCTCGCGCCGTTTGCGGAGTCCTGCATCCGGCTCGAGAACGGCGGGCTCACCGCGCTCGGCCCGAACGACGAGGCGCCCGTGCCGCAGCTGCAGATGCCGCCGCCGGCGAACGGTGCGCCGTCCGCACCCAGTTTCTTCCTGCTGGGCTCCGGCTGCGGCAAACAGCTCGCCTACAAGTCTTACACTTTCATCACCGGCTACGAAGATGCCCGCTTCCCCATCATCGACGTCAGGCGTCAGATCGTGTATTCGGTGTTCAACTTCATGCGCCGGGGCGATGTCGAGAGCTGGATCTACGAGGGCCGGCAGGTGCCCTTCCCCGAGGCCATGCGCTACCCCAACGAAATCTTGAATACCGAGATGTTCAAGTTCGTCGACGGCCGGATCACCCGCGTCGAGGCCGTGTTCGAAGGGCCGCAAAGCTACAAGCGCGGCACCGGCTGGCCGGGCGGCACCGGCGCGGAGTCCCGTCCGCGCGGCGAATGAACGGCTGGAAGGAGAGGCATATGCGCCACGCGATAAAATCCCTGCTACCTGCGGCCGCCGCCGTGCTTCTCCTCGCCGCCGGCCTGGCGCCTGCCGCCGGTGGCGGCGCCTGCGACAAGGCCTGCCTCGAGTCGATCGGCGATCGGTACCGGGCGGCCTACGTGAAACATGACCCCACCCTCGCGCCCATCTCGCCGCAGGTGCGCTTCACGGAGAACAACGTCCCGATGGCATTCCCCGATGCCAGCTGGGACACCGTCACACGAGAGGTCGGGCCGCCGCTGACGATGTCGGATCCGGTCACCGGGAGCGTGGGCATCTATACCAGCATTCTGCAAAACGACACCCCCGGCTTTCTCGCGGTTCGCCTCAAGGTGCGCGGCCGCAAGATCACGGAGATCGAGCACATCCTCTCGACCAAGCGCAACTTGAGCGGGCCGCCGACCCCCATCGGCGACGTCAATGAATTCACGCACGATCCCGACTTTGCCGCCCTGGTGCCGCCCGGCGAGCGGTCACCGCGCGCGACCCTGATTGAGATCGCGAACGGCTATTTCTCGACGCTGGAACACAACGACGGCGAGATCCGCGGCACCCGGTTCGCGCCCGATGCCTACCGTTACGAAAACGGCAGGAAATACACAGACATCGAAAAGGGCTTCAAGAGCGGCTTCTACGCCTTCAACAATCGCGTGCGCGATCGAGATTTTTTTCTGGTCGACGAGGCCCGCGGCATCGTCATGAGCCGCGGGTTCATCGACCACAAGGGCGTGCTCGACGGCTACCGGCTCACCGACGGGACGGAGCAGCATTCCATCTTCCGCGAACCGCAGAGCTGGTCGTTTCTGGAATCCTTCAAGATCAAGAACGGCATGATCACCGGCGTCGAGGCAACCTTCATCGGCGCGCCTTACTACCTGCGCTCGCCGTGGACCCGCCATCCCGACCCGCGCTGATCGGGTCGCGTCCCTCCGCCAGCCGACGCCGGAACTCGCCCGGCGTGCAGCCCGCTTCGCGCTTGAAGAACTTGACGAAATTCGTGGGGTCCTCAAAACCGAGCCGCTCACCGATCAGGGCAATCGACGACGCACCATGCGCAAGCAGTCGCTTTGCCTCGAGCGTGATGCGCCGGGTGATGAAGGTCTTGGCCTGCACGCCGGCCACCTCCCGTGCCGCGCGGGTCAGGGTCTTTGCCGAGCATCCCATGAGATCGCCATGCTCAACGAGCCGCGTCGGCAGGCGACGGGCTTGAAGTCGATCATGGGCGTGCATTCGCCGCGCGTGACGCACAGGAGCATGTGGAACCGGTACCGGTGGGCAGAGCGGAGAAATCGGTGGCGGAATCGGCGGCCTTGCCGCGGCTTCAGTCCCATCGCGCCGACGTCTTGAATGCCCTCTTGAGCCCGCGTCCCCTCCGGCCGCCTGCACGTGGGTCATCGGTTGACACACCTCACCGATCACGGAGAGCGCGTGACCGCGCACTTCGAGAACGGCCGTCACCTCGTGTTCGACGCCCTCGTGGGTGCCGATGGCATTCACTCCACCGTGCGACGCGGGTTGTTCGGAAACGAGCAGCCCCGGTACACCGGCTGTGTCGCCTACCGCGGTTTCGCCGGAAATTGTAAAGAGCCTAGCCGCCAGTGGTGCCCGGCATGCCTATATTGACGGGGGCATCACGGTACAGCAGTTTCTGAGAGCGGGACTCGTCCAGCGCCTCGTCATTGCAACGCACGCATATGCCAGCGGCCTGGTAAAGAGCGAGTACGACATTGAAGGGCGCGACGCCGCCGCGTGATGCCCGGGACGAGTTTACCGGGCTGCTTCATCGCAAGAACCTCTCACGTTGCTTCCGGGCGCGATACAGCCACAAGGCGCCAATGGTCAGGGACATGAAGGCGCCGATGCCGCCGGCGAGCGCCATCACGGAAGCACCCGCGAAGGTCAGCAATGTGTAGACGCCGATCATCAGCAGCATCATGGCATTTTCGGCAAGGTTCTGAACGGCGACCGCATGGCCGGTGCCGACCGTTTCGTGTCCCCTCTCCTGCAGCAGGGCGTTGAGTGGGACCACGAAAAACCCGCCCCCGGCGCCCACCACCAGCAGCACCGCCACTGCGACGGGCAACGTGCGGGTCACTGCGAGAGCGCATACCGCTGCGCCCAGCGCGATGCCGCCGCTCAAGGCCCGGTTCACCTTGCCCAATGTCACAAACTTTGCCGCGACACCCGCTCCGACGATGATGCCGATCGCGACGACCGCATTGAGATAGGCGGGCGCACGATTTGTCGTGATGCCCAAGGCCGCGGGAACCCAGGCGATCAGGAGGAATCGCATGGTCGAGCCCGCCCCCCAAAACAGGCTGGTTCCGGCTATCGAGAAGCGCGCGTCGATCACGCCGAAGAGACGGCGTACGACCTGCGCGAAGTCCTTGAGGATGGCGAGGAACGACGCGTTCTCAAGCGCATGCGACGGCGCAATGACGGGTATGAACAAATTCGCGACGAGGGCGAGTACGTAGCATCCCGCCACTGCCGCCAGCGCCCCTTGAACGCTCCCGTCGGCGAGGGAACCGCCTGCCACGGCGCCGATCAGGATCGCGGCGATCGTCGAGGACTCCATCAATCCATTGGCCTTGACCAACTGGTCGGCGCAGGTGAGTTCCGAGAGGATCCCGTACTTCGCCGGCGAATAGGTCGCGGCACCGACCCCCACCAGACCATAGGCCAGGAACGGGTTCACGCCAACGAGGATGCCGACCGCGCCCGCGAGTTTGAGGCCGTTTGAGATCAACATCACCCGGCCTTTCGGCCAGGAATCGGCGAAGGGACCGGCGAAGGGCGCCAGCAAAATGTACGCACCGACGAAAAACTCCTGCAGCAGCGGTTCGCTCCACACGGGATAGAACTTCGACTTCAACAGGGCGAGCGTGCCGAACAGCAAGGCGTTGTCGGCCAGCGCCGAGAGAAACTGCGCGCCGAGGACGGCCGCCATGCCGCGAGACCACAACCGTGCGCCTTGCGCGGGCGCCGACGACGTCATGACGGCCGCCCCGCGCCGCTCTCCGCCATCGACTTCAGACTGACGTAGTCGGTCTTGCCCGTGCCCAATAGCGGAATCTCCGGGAGAGGAAGCACCACCCGGGGCACGGCGAGTTCCGGCGCACCCATGCTCTTCGCGGCCGCCATCAGCTGATCCCGCTCGAGTGACGGCGCCGTGGTGAACAGGACGATCGCTTCGCCCTTGGCGGCATCGGACCGAGTCGATGCGGCATGGGCGAATGCCGGCGCCGCCTTGTCCGCAATGCGCTCGACCACTTCGAGGGAGATCATCTCGCCCGCAATCTTCGCAAAACGCTTGACGCGACCTTTGATGTGCACGAAATCGGCATCATCGACGGCGACGATGTCCCCGGTATTGTACCAACCGTCCTGCAATGCGCTCGATGCGCTGATCACGCCGGGCGCATCGTGGAGCATGTAACCTTTCAAGGTGTTCGGTCCGCGCACGAACAGCAGACCGCCC
>Ga0182030_10005842_pt1 | contig 26060 bp, 25 predicted proteins | sample 812S3MmetaG_FD_121299 | JGI IMG/M metagenome (GOLD analysis project Ga0182030, IMG submission 121299) | Permafrost microbial communities from Stordalen Mire, Sweden - 812S3M metaG (Illumina Assembly) | ecosystem: Environmental > Terrestrial > Soil > Wetlands > Permafrost | place: Sweden...
GCGGGTTAAGGGTATCAATAACCGCTCCCTTAAAGAAGGTGAGCTTTTAAAAGAAATGGTAACCCGCATTTTGAACTAAGCACATGAAGCATAAGATTGTAATTTTACTGCTGTTGATTATTCAGTTTGCACAAGCCCAGGACAGGCCTCCCTATATAAAAGTAATTTCAGCCACTACCCAGGATTGGATTTCAGGTGCGCCCGGCGGAAGGTCCGGAACAACTTATAACATCAAGGTAGATATACAGACAGGCAAACCTATTACTTTTAAAAACATGTGGTTGGGTAAGCAGCAGGTTACCTTCGATGTTCAGACTTATTTTACCGACCCGAATAAAAAGCCGGCAAAAGGCGATTCTGTCCTCTTAGTATATGTAAAGCCACACGCAGTTCAAACTGAAAATATTGACAACAAACCTTTGCCAATTGAATACAAAGGAGAAGCCTTGGTGGAATATCTTATAGAGGGGCAACTTCGGTATTTTATCGTAAAAAAGTTCAGCAAGCTTGAGATTTTCAAAGGCCGCTAACACCGATTGTTTTGCGGGTAACCTTTTCGTCATTCTTTATTTCCTCCACCAAAGCATCAATTGATTCAAACTTCTTTTCGTTTCTGATAAAATCAACAAATTCCAGTGTCAGGCTTTCGCCATAAATATCTTTATTGAAGTCAAGAATGTTCACCTCAATTGTTTGCTCCTTTCCCTCAAAAGTAGGATTATAACCTATACTTAACATGCCGGCATACTTAACCCCGCTATAATGCACATGCACCGCATATATCCCTGTTTTGGGTATCAGCTTATACGCATCATTCACCTGTATATTGGCCGTGGGGAATCCAAGTTTTCTTCCGTTTTGCAAACCGCGTACCACGGTTCCGCTTAGCGTGTAATTATTGCCCAGTAATTCATTGGCCAGTTTAATATCGCCTTCAGCAATGGCCTGCCTTATTTTTGTTGAACTGATGCCAATATCATCCAGCGTTTCTTTGGTTATTTCTTCCATCCGGTAGCCATATTGCACTTTCATGTTTTCAAGCAGTTTAAAGTCGCCGCTTCGGTTTTTCCCAAACTTATGGTCGTAACCAATTACAATGTATTTGGGATGAAAATTTTTGACCAGAAATTCGCTGATATACCCTCCTGCCTCCTGCTCTGAAAAAGCCCGGCTAAATGGAACTATAACCAGGTTATCAACTCCGTATTTTTCCAGCAACGCAACTTTTTCATCAATGGTGTTAAGCAGGCGTAAAGATTTATCCTCAGGATTAATAACAATACGCGGGTGGGGATGAAATGTAACCAGGATGCTTTCGCCATCAATTTGTTCAGCCAGCAACTTTATTCTTTCTATCAGTTTCTGGTGGCCCCGGTGCACTCCGTCAAAAGTGCCAATGGTTACCACCGAATTTATAAACTCCGGAAGGTCATTCAAGTCTCTGAAAACACGCATGGGGCAAATATAATGATGCAGACGATACCTGCCATCTCTTTAAACAATTGCCTTGGTAAACTAGCCGGTAATTTCCCTCACCCAGGTTTCTACATCTTTAGCATCTTTCACATCATAGCCGCCAATTTTAGTACGGCAAAGGCCTGCAAGGTATGCTCCGCTATTAAGCGCTTTGCCATAATCGTAAGCCAGCGAGCGGATATAGGTGCCTTTACTGCAAACCACCCTGAAATGTACCAGGGGCATTTCAATTTTAGTTAGTTCAAATTCTTTAATGGTAACATGGCGTGCTTTCATAACTACCTCCTCCCCTTTCCTGGCAGCTATGTAAGCGGCGCTTCCATCAATTTTAATGGCAGAATAGATGGGTGGCATCTGCTCAATGTCTCCAACAAAGCTTTGGGCCACGGTTAGCAGCATCGGCTCATCAATATGACCGGTGGCAAAGGTGGCGTTCATTTCAAGTTCGCTGTCGTAGGTAGCAGTGGTTCCTCCTATAAAAAACGATCCGGTATATTCCTTATCCATCCCGGTAAACTCATCTATCTTCTTGGTCATTTTACCAGTGCAGATTATCAGCAGGCCGGTGGCTAAAGGGTCAAGTGTACCGGCATGGCCTACTTTAATTTTATTGCCAAGCTTTTTTTTGAGGGCATAACGCAGCTTATTTACTACGTCGAAAGAGGTCCAGGTAAGGGGCTTGTTGACCAGCAAAACCTCACCGAGTTCGAAGTCCATTAACCGGCAATTTCGAGTTTATGGCCAGTGGCCAGCAGTATCAGTACAATGGTGCCCAGTATAATCCGGTAATAGCCAAAAAACTTTAAGCCAAAGCGGCTTATCAGTTCTATAAAAAATTTAATCGCAAGCATTCCAACCACAAAAGATACTATGTTCCCTATTATTAAAGCTTGTAAATCAATACCCCTGATATCATTATATCCTTTGAAAGTTTCATAAGCGGCGGCGGCAAAAACCGTGGGCACTCCAAGAAAAAAGGAAAATTCAGCCGCAACTTTAATATTAAATTTCTGGGTCATACCACCAATAATAGTAGCTGCCGAACGCGAAACACCCGGAATCATAGCTATAACCTGAAAACAGCCTATAATAAAGGCCTGTTTCCAGCTAACGTTTATATCAACAAGCTCTTCCCTGGTTACTTCAACACCAAACTCATTTGTTGATTTAACAAGCATAGTATCCTCATAGTCAGCAGCCTCATCAATCTGTTTTCTGAATAACCTGTCTGCAAGTACCAGTATAATACCACCTATTAACCACGATATGGCAACCGTAGTAATACTTGATAACAGAACGTCAATATGCTTTTTCAGCAGCAAACCTAAAACAGCTGAAGGAAGAAATGCCACGAATATTTTATAATAAAAGTCCATGGATTGGAAAAACCTTCTCCAATAAAGAAAAACCACTGCCAGAATAGCACCAAACTGAATGTTGATAAGAAAAATTCTATTAAAAATGGTGTTATGCAAATGAAGCAATGCCTGAGTCAACATCATGTGCCCGGTGGAAGAAACCGGTAAAAACTCTGTCAACCCCTCAACAATTCCGAGGATAACCGCTTCGGTTGTTGTCATTCGCTCTTAGGTCTTTTTAGTATTGCTACAATTTCAATGGCAAAGCCAATCATAATTACAATGGGCGCCAGGGTAATTCTCCTGAAACTATACAATTCTTCTTTCGGAAACACCTTAACATCTGTAGTAGCGCCGCCGCTCATTAATAAAAAGCCAATTATAATCACAACTACGCCTGCCACCATCAAAGCATAATTACTACTGTCAAAAATAAACGGAATAGCTGCTGTCTGCCTTTGTGCAACAGCGCCCTTTGGCGGAGCCGCAGTTACCTGCTTTTCCTTCTGTGGTTGTTTGTTGGCCATAATATCTGATAATTTAATATAGGTCTTCTACTTTTAACCGTAAATAGCGTAAAACCGCTATCAGGGTGCTAATAAAGGATATAAAAACTCCAAACAACACTATACCCCCTAAAAGCACGGCAAATGTAATTAAATCCCTCTGCAAAGCAAGTTCAGGAAGTTTGTTGTTAACGTAATAAAACAAGCCGGCCAATAAAGCCGAAGCAACAATTCCGCTAAGCACTCCGTTTACAATACTTCTGCCTAAAAGAGGGCTTATTATAAACCATTGCGTGGCGCCAAAAAGCTGCATGGTTTTAATAGTAAAGCGCTTTGAAAAAATAACCAACCTGATTGTATTAAAGATAAGCGATACTGCAAAAATAAGAAGTGCCACAGCCACAATGAGGATAATAAGTGAAGCGCTTTGCACATTCTTGTCCAGCGATTCAAGAATATTGTTTTGAATATTGACCTGCTGAACAATGCTGAGCTTTGAAAGGTCGTTTTTAACCCAGGCAAAAGTGTCTTTATTGGCAAAATGTTCGTTCAGGTTAATGTTAAATGAAGCATACAACGGGTTATAGCCAAGAATATCTAAAAAATTATCCCCTAAATCTTTCTGAAGTATTTTGGCGGCCTCGGCTTTCGAAATAAAACGGATGGTCTTAACATAGGGTTTGGCCTTGATAGCATTTTGAGTAGCAGTAATGTCAGTCACAGTAATGCTATCTTTTAAAACCACCTCTACCGTTAAATTTTCTTTAAAATCAGTAGAAATCCTCTGGGCTTCAACTATAAAAACCGCAGCTACGCCCAGCACAAAAAGTACCAGGGTAATACCAAATATGGCATATAAATAAGACGCGTGTTTTCCGTTTGCCAATGGGTGTTAATTTGTTGAGCCAAACTTAAATCAATAACAGCGCCTCTGCAACCTGGTTTTTGCGTTAAAATTGTGGATTGTCTAAAAAAGGGGGCTGTTAGATGGGGGTATTGTGTTATAAAGCGGTGTTAAATCAATGGCCATGTTATCCACCAACCTGCAACTAATTGTGAACTATTTATGATAAAAATAAATGCGGGCTTGGTGCTTAGTTGGAAAAAATTATTTTTGCGCCCTAAACAAAAACGGAGATAGCCTATGTTTTGGACACTTGAATTAGCCTCGTACCTGGAAGACGCTCCCTGGCCATCTACTAAAGATGAATTAATTGACTACGCAATCCGCTCAGGCGCGCCTGTTGAGGTGATTGAAAATTTGCAGGAATTGGATGACGATGGAGAATTATATGAAGGCATAGAAGATATATGGCCAGATTACCCCACCAAAGAAGATTTCTTCTTTAATGAGGATGAACATTGATAAATAGAGTCAAGAAGCAAGATATTAGATTCAAGACTTGAATTTTCATTCTTCATTTTACATTGCCCCTTAACAAAACAAAATACAAGAGCCGCTCCAAATATGGTAGCGGCTCTTGTATTTTGCTGGTTCCTGATTCTAATATCTAAAATCTGTTTAGAGGATCAACATAGCATCTCCGTATGTAGAGAAGCGATATTTTTCTTTGATAGCTACTTCATACGATTTCATAATCAAATCGTAACCACCAAAAGCGCAGGCCATAATAAGCAGGCTTGACTTAGGCATGTGGAAGTTGGTGATCATAGAATTGGCAATACTAAAATCATATGGTGGGTGAATAAACAGGTTAGTCCATCCTTTATAAGGCTTTAAATAATGCTCGGCCGATACCGCCGATTCAACGGCACGCATGGTAGTAGTACCTACTGCGCAAATCTTTTTATTCTTACCCTTAGCTTCGTTAACAATTTTCACTGCCTTTTCAGGGATAATTATCTCCTCCGCGTCCATCTTATGCTTCGAAAGGTCTTCTACATCAATAGTACGGAAAGTACCTAACCCGGTGTGCAGGGTAATTTCGGCAAGTTCCACACCTTTAATTTCAAGGCGCTTCAGTAACTCTCTACTAAAGTGCATACCAGCTGTAGGGGCCGCTACGGCTCCTTCAACACGGGCATAAACTGTTTGATAACGCTCGGCATCCAAAGGTTCTACCGGGCGTTTAATATACTTAGGTAGCGGGGTTTCACCCAGGCCGTATAATACCTTCTTAAATTTCTCGTAGTCGCCATCGTATAGGAAACGAATAGTTCTTCCGCGAGAAGTTGTGTTGTCTACTACTTCGGCAATAAGATCATCATTCTGGCCAAAGTAAAGTTTGTTGCCCACGCGTATTTTACGTGCAGGGTCAACTAAAACATCCCACAGAAACTGGCTTTGATTCAGTTCGCGTAATAAAAATACTTCAATCTTGGCACCGGTCTTTTCCTTGGTTCCATATAAACGGGCAGGGAAAACCTTGGTGTTATTTAATAATAACACGTCCCCATCACCAAAATACTTTAAAACGTCTGAGAACTTCTTGTGTTCAATCTTTTTGGTTTTACGGTCGATAACCATCAATTTGGCTTCGTCGCGGTTTTTAGCAGGATACTGGGCAATAACTTCTTTAGGCAGGTTAAAAGCAAAACTGGATAGCTTCATATTTATATTTGGGTTTTGAATTTTACGGAATTCAAACTGAAATTTCCGTTGCAGCAAAAGCGCTGAAATTTCGAGGCGCAAAAATAAGATTTGCATTCGAACTGCAAAGGCTTTAGCATTTTTATTTTATGAGAAATGCGACTGCCTTTGAATTGTTACCATTGCTAACATAAAAGGCCGGATAATGTTTATCAGGATTAAGATATTGTTTGACCCGGGCATTTTTACGATTTGATTTCCATGTCAGACGCTCCGGATTGCACATACGCCAGCTTAACCAAATAACCATAGCTACAATCCTGTATTTTCCTTACGTTTGCCCGCAGTGGGCATTTATCTAAAAATATTCTGGCAGAGCCTGGTGCTTTCATTTGCCGAAATACGTGCGGCAAAGTTGCGTTCGTTTCTTTCGTTGCTGGGTATTACAATTGGCATCCTTTGCATTATATCGGTGCGTACTGCGGTTAATTCCCTACAGATAAATGTGCAAAATAGTTTTGCTTCTCTCGGAAATGATATTTTATACGTTGGAAAAATGCCCTGGATTTGGACCGATGATTATCCCTGGTGGAAATTCATTAACAGGCCCAGCACCAATAACCGCGAATTGGAGCAGTTGCAGCAAAAGCTAAAAGGTGCAGAGGCCAGTTGCATACTTTATTTTGCCGACGGAACTACAGTTATTGCCGGCGACCGGGTAGCTGATGGCACTCAAATACTGGGAACCAGTTACGACTATAACAAGATTAAGGAAATGGACTTTACCGAGGGCCGGTACTTTACGCCTGCAGAAGTTACTGACGCACAGCCTGTGGCTATAATAGGGGCAACAGTAGCAGAATCCCTTTTTGAGGGTAAAGGCCCGGCTGAAGGGGAAAAGATAAAAATTAATGGTGTAAAGGTTACGGTAATAGGTGTATTAAAGAAACAGGGAAGCGATATTTTTGGCATTTCATCTGATAATAATGTGATAATTCCTTATAGCGCGATGGGAATGTTGGTTAATCTCAAAAATGATGCAAGCGACCCGATGCTGGAAATTATTGCTAAAAAAGGCGTGCCGGTTGAGGAATTAAAATACGAGGTAAAAGGAATCATGCGGTCGGTCAGAAAGCTCTCGCCTTACCAGGATGATAATTTCGCTATAAACCAGGTAAGTGTATTTGCCGATGGTATAGCCGCTGTTTTGGGTATAGTAAGCGTCGCCGGCATTTTTATAGGTGGCTTTTCAATTTTAGTAGGGGCATTTGGCATTGCCAATATCATGTTCGTTTCTGTGCAGGAAAGGGTTTATCAGATTGGCATAAAGAAAGCGCTGGGTGCGCGCAAAATTTATATTCTGATAGAGTTTTTGCTGGAAGCTATTATCCTTTGCGTTTTAGGTGGTATTATGGGGCTGGTGCTGGTTATAATTGTGTTTAAAATTTTAGGTTGGCTGGTAGTACAAAGCGGCTCTGATTTTAAATTTTACATCACTACCAAAAATGTCATTATTGGCATTTCTATATCGGTGGTTACTGGTATTATAGCCGGTTTTCTGCCCGCATGGAGTGCTGCCAATATGAAACCCGTTGATGCTATCCGGGGTGAAGTTTCAGATTTGTTTAAAAGCTTCTTCGCCATTTTTAAGCGTAATAAAGTGCGGTTGTAGCGGTTGAACAACATTAAGTCTTAAAGGTTGGCTATATATGGTTTCGCTTCCCTCCTGTTTCATAAAAATAATGCTGGTTTCAGTTTTATTGCCGGTATTTAGCATAACCAAAGCGCAACCCGGACTATTTAATGTTCCAGAAGCGTTCAATGCAATTGCAACAACGCCTCTTCTCCTGCATTTAAAAAATAATGCGGTCAAAATTCCATCCGGAGGGCATTTGCAGGGCATACAGAGTATATCGGACAGTACACTGATAATAACGGCAAGCTCAGGTAGCTTTTCATACTATCTGGCCGCAAAGCCTGGTGCAACTTCTAACGACTGGCAAATAAGCAAGCTGCAAAAAATTACCCCCAAGCCTTTCAGGCATGCAGGCGGATGCCAGGTAAATGAAGGCAGGCTGATTGTTGGTGTAGAGGATAATGTTGCGAAAAACAAGTCAGAGATTATCATGATTTCGTTTAATGATTCGTTACATGAAATAAGCAGGCATATTATCGCACACCGGCAGGGAGTTGTAAAGCGATCAACTGCCGGTGCCGTGGGTTTTACGAAAACTAAAACAGCCCAAACCCTGGTAGCTGTGGGCGATTGGGATTCAAGAAATATTGACTTTTACATCTCCCGAAATGCAGCTGATACTTTGTTTGACTCACTTACAACTTTCCACGCACCGGTCAGTCAAAAATGGTGCTCCTATCAAGCCATCAACCTTCTAACTGATACTGCGGGCAATATCTACCTTATTGGTTTTGGCTTAGATGGTTTAAACAACCGTGCTGATTTATTTAAGGTTGAGTTAGATAATAACGCTGCTACGCTAAACCTAATCAGCGCACGCAATTTTAAATGCAGGGGTGAGGCCGGCTTTAGATATGGAGCAGGAATATGTGTTTCGGGAAAACAATCTCTTACAATTTATACTTGCGCCAGAAATGTAGGCAGGCGGCTTGCCGTAAATATTTTCAAACAGCAATAGAAATATTGTCGCACCCATAAAACGCTCTTTGTTTTCACCGGGCTCGCCCCTTCCGTCCCCTAAAGGGGAAACCAGGGCCGAATGCAAATACCAGCGTTGCCCTATATGTTTGTATGCGGCCGTTTTGCCTTGGTTTCCCCTTTAGGGGACGGAAGGGGCGGCTGTTGGGAATGCGACAAGATCATATACACAGCAATTTTTACCACCGCCTGATTATTACAAAGGAAACCTGCAACTTTACGCCATAACGACAAAAATGAAAAACATAGTAGTAACCGGTGCAGCAGGCTTTATTGGATGTAACCTGGTTAAAAAGCTTAATCAACAGGGGTTTGAGCAACTTATACTGGTAGATAAATTTGATAATCCGCTTAAAAATAAGAACCTCGAAGGCACACAATTCAATGAGCAAATTGACCGCGACCAGTTTATGGATTGGCTTACGGAAAACAGCGGTGAAGTAGACTTCGTTTTCCATTTAGGCGCCAGGACTGATACTGCCGAGTTTAACTTCAGGGTACTTGATTCACTTAACCTCAGTTATTCAAAATCGCTTTGGGAAGTTTGTACCGTTAAGCAAATTCCACTGGTATATGCATCCTCTGCCGCTACCTATGGATTAGGTGAGAAAGGCTTTAGCGATGACCTTGCGCTGATCAAAAACTTGAAGCCCCTTAATCCTTATGGTCTTTCAAAACACCTGTTCGATTTGTTTGTTTTGGAACAAAAGGCCACTCCACCCATGTGGGCAGGCCTAAAGTTTTTTAATGTATATGGGCCGCATGAATTTCATAAAAACAGAATGGCATCGGTAGTACTACATGCTTATAAACAGATAAAAGAAACAGGTAAGGTAAAGCTGTTTAAAAGCAACCGGGCAGAATATAGGGACGGTGAACAACTACGTGATTTTATTTATGTGGACGATGTAACCGATATATGCCTTTTCTTTTTAAAACAATTTGAAGACGAAACCGGAGGCATTCGCGGCGGGGATATTTACAATGTTGGTACCGGCAAGGCACGCACTTTTAATGACCTGGTGGCGCCAATTTTTACTTCACTGAACCTTCCAACACAAATTGAATACATCCCTATCCCGAAGGATATTGAAGACAAGTACCAGTACTTTACTGAAGCAAAAATGGATAAGTTATTCACAAAGGGCTACCAAAAACCCTTTATTTCTATTGAAAATGGTGTTCAAAACTATGTTGAGTTCTTGGAAACTCAATAATTTTTGCTTCTGACTCCATATTTTGGTATTTTTGCTGGAAATATTTCATAATTATATTTACATAATATGAATTCCAAATTCCTTCTACCCTTTATCGTACTTGCTTTTATTTGCTGCTTGGGCCTTTTTTACCCTCCGGTGCAGGTTGAAGCAGCCTCCTACCCTAACCTAAGCGGTGCTGATATTGCCTGGATGCTTACTGCTGCAGGTTTGGTATTGCTAATGACCCCGGGCCTTTCTTTCTTTTATGGGGGAATGGTAAGCAAGAAGAATATTATTTCAACCATGCTGCAGAGTTTCATAGCATTGGGAGTTATTACCATACTCTATATTTTTGCAGGCTTTAGCCTTGCGTTTGGCGATAGCTTCCATGGCCTTATCGGCAATCCATTTACCTACTTTATGTTTCGCAATGTAGGTGCTGCGCCTAATGCCGCGCTTGCGCCAACTATTCCTTTATTATTGTTTGCTGTTTTCCAGTTAAAGTTTGCCATTATAACCCCGGCACTAATTACCGGTAGTTTTGCGGAACGTGTCCGCTTTAATGCTTACCTCCTGTTCATCTGCCTATTCTCTTTATTTATTTACGCGCCGCTGGCCCACTGGACCTGGCATCCTGATGGGTTTCTGCACAAATGGGGCATTCTCGATTTTGCCGGTGGAACCGTGGTGCATATGAGTGCCGGTTATGCCGCCCTTGCAGGAGCTATGATATTAGGACAAAGACACTCTTTTGGCGATAGCAGCAAACACTCTGAACCTGCAAATATTCCTTTTGTAATACTTGGCACAGGGATGCTTTGGTTTGGCTGGTTTGGTTTTAATGCGGGCTCGGCTTTAGGAGCCAATACAACGGCGGTAACTGCTTTTGGTACTACAATAGTGGCATCTTCCGCCGCTATGATAGCCTGGATATTTTTTGATGGCATCAGGGGTAAAAAGGTTTCAGCTATGGGGGCCTGCATTGGTGCGGTGGTTGGTTTGGTAGCCATTACGCCTGCCTGTGGTTATGTAACCATTCCGCAGGCTTTGTTTATTGGCTTTATTTCATCTATCATCAGCAACCTTGCTGTTCGTGCAAAAAACAAATCAAACCTGGATGATACCCTGGATGTTTTCCCTTGCCACGGCATTGGTGGTATTACCGGAATGGTTATGACCGGTGTTTTTGCAAAAGACGTAGGTTTATATTACGGACACTGGCACACCTTCTGCTTTCATATCCTGGGTCTTGTTATTGTAAGTGTATACACCTTCGGAGGGTCTTATATACTTTATAAGATAACGGATAAAATAGTTCCCTTACGCGTTAGCTTACAGGACGAGCAGGATGGACTTGATTTTACCCAACACGGTGAAACTTACAAATTAAAAAAGCCGGTAGTGGCCGAAGTAACGGCCAATTAATAAATTAAAGCCACGTAGGGGCGATCCCTTGCGGTCGCCCTTTTAACAGATTGCGCTGATCATTCGATTTTCGCAGGTATTCCCATTCACACCAACGCTGGTATTTTGCAATCAGCCGGTCAAGGGCGACCGCAAGGGATCGCCCCTACATGGCCTACCTCCTTTCGAAATGGAATTTTTGTAACAGGCCAAATACCCAACACAAAAAAGTGCAGAGTATTTCTATCTTCGCCCTATTATGAAAGTAATTGTTTCTCCCTCGGTGCTTAGTGCCGACTTCGGAAATCTTCAGCGCGATGTGAAAATGCTTAACAGCAGCGAAGCAGAATGGATACATATTGATGTAATGGATGGGGTTTTTGTTCCCAACATTTCCTTCGGCTTTCCGGTTCTCAGTGTCATCAGAAAAAATACTGATAAAGTGTGCGATGTACACCTGATGATTGTAAACCCTCAAAACTACATTCAGCAGTTCCGCGATGCAGGGGCTGATATTATTACCATCCATTACGAAGCAGTTACCCACCTGGATTCCATCATTCATGCTATTAAAAAAACAGGCGCCAAAGCGGGAGTAGCACTTAACCCCTCAACACCGGTTTCAGTTTTAAAGGAAGTAATACACCTGATTGACGTGGTATTAATTATGAGCGTTAATCCGGGCTTTGGGGGACAAAAGTTTATCCCTTACGCTGTTAACAAGGTCAGAGAGTGTAAGGCACTAATAAAGGAATCAAACTCAGCTGCAATAATAGAAGTAGATGGAGGTGTAGGCTTAAACAATGCCGGCGAACTGATAGCTGCCGGCGCCGGTGCCCTGGTGGCCGGTAACGCTGTGTTTGCTACCGCCGACCCGGTTTTAACAATTCATCAATTAATGTTTAGCGCAAAATAAACTCCATTAACTACCGTTTAGCGAAGCGATGTTGCAAAAATATTTTCTCCTTTGTTTATTCCTTATATCAGGCTTCGCATCATTTGCACAGGGTTTTGGCACAGTTAAAGGTACCGCAAAGGATTCAAGCGGAAGAAAACTGGATTTCATTACCGTTGTAGTATATGAAGATCAGAAATATGCTACTTCCACCGATAACTCCGGCAATTATTCCCTGCAGGTTCCGGCTAATGAAAACCTCACTTTGGTTTTCTCATCCATCAACACTTTACCCGCCAGGCAAAAATTTATAATTGGCCCAAACCAAACAATGGTAATCAATCCGGTATTGACGGCAAGGCAAAATAACCTGGATAGCGCCCTTATTAAAGCTAAAAGAACTGATATAGCTGCCAGCACTGTTGAAGTAAGGGCGCAGGGCGAACTCGCTGCCCCTAACGAAAGCTTTGAGGCCAACCTGGCCTTTCAGTCATTAGGAGTATCTAAAACAAATGAATTAAGCTCTAACTACTCGGTACGCGGGGGAAACTTTGATGAGAACCTGGTTTATGTAAATGATTTTGAAATATATCGCCCATACTTAATACGTTCTGCAGAACAGGAAGGACTGAGTTTTGTGAATCCTGACATGGTGGATAATGTAAAATTCAGCTCAGGCGGTTTTCAGGCCCGCTATGGTGATAAGATGAGTTCCGTAATGGACGTAACTTACAGAAGGCCTGACTCATTAAGCGGCTCATTTTATGCCAGTTTACTTGGCTACGGTGCACATTTAGAGGGTACTGATAAAAAGAACCGGTTTGCTTTTTCGGTGGGTGTAAGGCAAAGGACAAGCCAGTATTTATTAAGCAGCCTGGACACCAAGGGCCAATACAGCCCTAATTTTTTGGACGTGCAGGCGCTTCTAACTTATCGCATCAGCGAAAAGCTGGGCCTTGAAGCACTGGTAAACTATTCGCGCAATCAATACACCTTTATACCGGTTGACCGGAGCACTACCTTTGGCGTGTTAACCAATGTGCTTAACCTGGATGTGTACTACAACGGACAGGAAGCTGACCTTTACCAGAGCAGCACCGATGGCGTCGCATTGGTATACGACCCCACGCCCGATGTGCATATAAAGTTTCTCGGTTCGTATGTGTTAGACCGCGAGAAAGAAGCATTTGATATTACCGGGCAGTATTACCTGGGGCAGGTTCAGTCAAATCTGGGCGCTTCTAATTTCGGACAGGTTCTTTATGCATTGGGTAGCGGAGGAATACAAAACTGGGGGCGCGATAACCTGAGCATGAATGTTTACACCGCAGCTACACGCGGCACATGGATAAAAGGCCATCATAACGTAATGTGGGGTGCTGATTATAAACGCGAAATGGTGACGGACCAGATAAGCCAGTGGAATTATTTAGACTCGGCAGGATACTCAGTCCCTTATACGCAAACCATTAATTATAATAATCCCATTAACCCTTTTACCCGCGATACGCTCAACTTAAACAACGTACTTAAATCCAATAACGCGCTCAATGGTAACCGGTTGTCCTTCTTCATTCAGGATACCTGGCAGTTTGGTAGCTCTGAACAGCAAAACAGGTTCACTTTCAATTATGGCCTCCGGATGCAGTACTATAGCGTTAACAAAGAGATACCGGTACCTACCCCACGTGCGCAGTTCAGCTGGAAACCCAAAGGGAAAAAAGACATTGTGGTTACTGCCGCAACCGGTTTGTATTACCAGCCCCCTTCGTTCCGCGAAATGCTGAATTCGTTTACAGGAGTTTTAAATACCTCCATGAAGGCTCAAAAAAGCTTTCATGCAATACTTGGTTTTGATTATGCATTTAAAGCCTGGGGGCGTCCGTTTGATTTTACTACTGAGGCATATTATAAGAACATGTGGGCCTTAGACCCCTATCAGTATAGCGATGACCTGATTCAATACCTCGGTAATAATTCGGCTGTTGGATATGCGTATGGTTTAGACACCAGGCTACATGGCGAACTGGCCAAAGGGCTTGAAAGCTTTTTAACTATCAGCGTAATGAAGACCGCAATGAAAATTGGCGGCGCTTCGTATGAAGAATATTTTGATAGCGCCAATAATCAAATACCATACTCGGCCGATAACCTGCCATTAATAAAAGACAGCACCAAAGTGCATCCCGGATACTTTCCAAGCCCCACCGATCAGCGGGTTAATTTTAACTTGTATTTCCAGGATTATATTCCCAAATTTCCTTTTATCAAAATACACATAAACCTTGTTTTTGCTACCGGTTTACCTTTTGGTCCGCCCGGCGAGAATTTTTACGACAACACCCTTCGTATGACTCCATACGAGCGGGTAGATATTGGATTCAGCGGCCAGTTATGGACCCCCAAATGGGCCAAAAAACCAAACAAATTCAATCAGGGTTTAAAGAGTGTCTGGATATCAGCGGAAGTATTTAATGTATTTAACTTCGACAACGTAGTTTCTTACCTCTGGGTTGCCGATTACTCAGGCGACCAATACGCAGTGCCTAATTACCTCAGTAGCCGCCGGGTGAATGTTAAGGTGGCATTTAAGTTTTAGAAATAAACACAGGGGACGCTGATGTTTTATGATGATTATGATTAAGACCAAATCATAATAACTATAACAAACATCTCAAAAATAAAGAGTTTTCATGCTTGCATTACCCGGCTGTTTCCTCTGTATTTTCTCCGTGCGAAAATTGTATTGAGTATTATTCCCGCAACCTAAAACAACTTCAACTGGCTCCTATCCCCCTGGCTATCCAGTATTATCTGGTTACGCACCGGCTCGTATAAATCAAAATTCATGGGCGGAATTTCCCTACCCAATAAAAACTTTTGCCGGGCCAGTTTAAACTGCATTCTAATCAACTCGGCAAACTTACCTTCGCCGCGCATTCTTCTTCCAAAGTTACTATCATTCAGTTTTCCATCGTGCATGCTCTTTATCTGGTTCAGCACTTTATTGGCTCTGTCAGGAAAATTCTTAGTTACCCAATCCTCAAAAATCAAACCATTGTGTCCGTTTAGCCTCACTACAATATACATGGCGCTGGATGCGCCGTTTTCGGCAACTGCCTTCACCACATCAAAAATCCCTTCGTCATTTATGCTTGGGATTATAGGTGCCACATTCACATTTACAGGCACACCGGCGCTGCTTAATCGTTTGATAGTTCGCAACACTCCTTGTGCGGTTGAAGTCCTTGGTTCAAGTGTTCGTTTCAGCTTCTCATCAAGTGTAGTTAAACTTAGCGTTACAGAAACCAGCCTATGCTTGGCCAGTTCAGTAAGAATATCCAAATCCCTTTCTACCAAACTGTTTTTGGTAATAATACCCACCGGGTGCCTGAATTTTAAAAATACCTGTAACAGCTTGCGCGTGATTTCCAGCTTCCTTTCTGCCGGTTGGTAACAATCGGTATTGCCTGAAAGCATAATGCACTCGGCCTTCCATTTTTTACTTAGCAACGCCTCTTCCAGCAAATCAGGTGCATTCTTTTTAACCAATATATTTTGCTCAAACTCCATGCCCGAGCTATATCCCCAGTACTGGTGACTGTTTCGCGCGTAACAATAAACACAGCCATGCTCGCATCCCTGGTAAGGGTTCATGCTCCACGATAAACCAATATCGGGGCTGTCCACCTTGTTTAAAATCGTTTTGGGAAAAACCTCAATATATTTTGTTTTCGGGTTGGTAGTCAGCAGCTTTTCGCGCTCCTCCTGTGTAGGCAAATCTTCCAGGTAAATTTCCTTGCTCTGTGTCTCAAAACGGTTGGTAGGGTTTAGCTGAGAGCCGCGACCCTGAATGTATGGTTCCATGGACGGAAGATAATAAACTAAATTAATTAGCTTAAACTAAATTAAGTAGCCATCAACATATACAAATTAAAGTGTCAACTTTTTTCAGGGCGGTACAAAATTGCCTTTACACTTTTTGAAACAAAAACAAGCATAATTACCTGTTAATCAAATAATTAACGTCTTTACACTTTCCAAAATTCAGAAAAAGTGTAAAGGCAATAATTTTGCAATTGCCTAAAATCAAGTTGTTGTGATATTTAAATAATTATAAATTGACGAAACTGGGTAAAAGTGTAAACCCCTACCCAATTATTGCCACAAACCCACCGCCCTCCGACTCCAGCGGAGTCCAATATTTATAGCAAATCTCCAGATGAAATACGTGATACTGTGAGCGATGCGGTTAGCAATTATGAAAAACATCCCTTTTTCGTAAAGAAAGCCGCTTTAGCTAAAACCTATCTGTCAAAAGTGGGATTACCCAACTGGTCCCCAACTGGTCCCCAACTGGTCCTCGTTTGCAACGAGGATTCTACGGCATTCGCATTTATAATGCGTGTATTTTTTGCTATTTGCAAATACCCAGATTTGACAACTTTTAAAAAGTTGTCAAATCTCCCTATCGGCCCCCATTGCGCGTAGCGTGTGCCTTGAGCGAAGATTCTATCTTCGCTCTGCTATGTTTGTAGCGTCACGCTACAGTGTTATTTAGGTATTGTTAAGCGCCTTTAAATATAATGCAACCCCACCTCAAAATCATCATTCAAAACCTCTATCACCTCATCGTAATCGCGCTTGTTCTCAACAAAGTTAAGCCCTGAAGTATTAAGCAATACTATCCGGCTTTGCGTTTGCATTTTAAAATACTCCAGGTAAGCATGCTGTATCTTTTCAAGGTAGTCGGCGCTGATGTTCTTTTCAAAATCCCGGCCCCGTTTCTTTATATTTTCCTGCAGTTTTTCAACAGGGGCGTATAGGTACAAAACAATATCAGGCTTAGGCAGGCTCAGGTTAATGATGTCAAAGAGCATGCGGTAAAGCTTCGCTTCGTCCTCCTTTAAATTGTTGGTAGCAAATATCAAACTCTTCTGAAAAAGGAAATCTGATACCGTAAAAGACTTGAAAATATCTCCCTCACTTAAAAGCTTCTTCAGGTGTTTAAATCTTTCAGCCATAAAATATAACTCCACCGGAAATGCATGCCGCTCGGGGTCCTCATAAAATTTGGGTAAAAAAGGATTGCCCTCAAACTCCTCTAAAACCAGCTTACCGTTAAAGTCACTCGCCAGCCTTTGCGCCAGCGTAGTTTTACCGGCGCCAATGCATCCCTCTATAGTTATAAAATTATACTTCACACCGCAAGTTTAAAAGTTTTAACTGAATGGTGGACGCTGATTTATTATGATGATTATGATTAAATACATTTTAAACCTGTGCAAAATAAATTATAGCGATCTATATCCTATGCGGAACAAAAATGTAGAAAGAAATAAAGACAAAAAATAAAACTTGCCTCTCATCCGAATATCATTACCCTTAAAGTAAGCCGCTACCCTAATACATCATTTTTGCCTTTCAATCATAATCATCATAAAAAATCAGCGTCCCCTGTATCTATTCCCAATTTCAAACTATTCCCATAGTTTTTATCTTTAGCCGCAACAACAAACAAATAAATGGCAGATCTTTTCAGAAAGAAGGATATAGGGAAAGTGCTTAAAGATGCGGCAGACGGCCTGAGCGAAGCGGAGCTATCCGGCGGTGGGATGAACAAGACTTTAGGAGTTAGGGACCTGACGGCCTTTGGTATTGCGGCTATTGTAGGGGCAGGTATATTTTCAACCATAGGCAAGGCCAGCTTTGACGGCGGCCCGGGTATAGTCCTCCTTTTTTTGTTTGTGTCCGTTGCCTGCGGATTTTCGGCCTTATGTTACGCCGAATTTGCCAGTATGATACCCGTTAGCGGAAGCGCCTATACCTACTCGTATGTAGCCTTTGGCGAGTTAATAGCCTGGATAATTGGATGGGACCTTTTAATGGAATATGCCATTGGCAACATAGCTGTGGCCATTTCATGGAGCAGTTATTTTGTTAGCCTGCTAACCGGTTTTGGCATTCACCTGCCCGATTATATAACCATGAATTACTCCGATGCCCACGCCGGATTTCTGGACGCAGTGCAAAAACTAAGCGCCGGTATAAAACTGGCAGCACTCGACCCCGACCTGCAATCCAAATACCTGGCCTGGACCAATGCCCCACAAATTGCGGGGTTACATTTTATCTGCAACCTGCCGGCTTTTGGTATTGTAGTGCTAATCACTTACATCACTTACATAGGCATTAAAGAATCGCGGAACTCTGCCAACTTTATGGTGGGCTTTAAGCTTATCGTCATTGTGCTGGTAATTATACTGGGTGCATTTTACATCAAGCCCGGTAATTGGCATCCGTTTATGCCCAATGGTTTAGGAGGCATATTAAAAGGCACCGCAGCAGTTTTCTTTGCCTATATAGGTTTCGATGCCATTTCAACTACCGCCGAAGAATGTCACAACCCCCAGCGCGATTTGCCTCGTGGTATGATTTACTCCCTCATCATTTGCACGGTCATATATGTGCTTGTTGCATTGGTTTTAACCGGTATGGTTAGTTTTAAAAAACTGAATGTAGCCGACCCTCTTTCGTTCGTGTTTCAGCAGGTAAACCTAAACTGGATAGCGGGCATTGTATCCGTCAGTGCGGTTATGGCAACGGCAAGTGTGTTATTGGTTTTTCAAATTGGCCAGCCCCGTATCTGGATGAGCATGAGCCGCGATGGCCTCCTCCCTCCTATCTTTTCGCGCATGCACCCTAAGTTTAAAACACCTTCTTTCTCTACCATACTAACGGGGGTTGTTGTGGCCATACCCGCTTTGTTCCTGGATATGAATTTTGTAATTGACCTTACCAGCGTAGGTACCCTTTTTGCATTTGTGTTGGTATGCGGTGGCATTTTGCGGATGCATCTTTACCCTAACCCGCCGCAAAGCAAGTTTAAAACGCCTTACATCAACTCTAAATTTATAATGCCCATACTTTTTATAGCCGGCAGTGCGTTATTACTAAAGTATAACTCCGAGAACATAAACGACTACATGAAAGTGCGCCAGGTAAAATCGATAGATGAAGCAACAGACGAACTACCCAAAGCAGACCTGATAACTTTGCAACACCAGATTGCCCAAATACATAAGCTTAACTTTGTTACAGCTCAAAGCAGCGATTCGGTAAAAACAAATTTTAACCTGATACAACCCGAAGATTTTAAACAGGCTTTACGCACCTCAGCTTTGCCGGAGGCAAGCATTTATAACACTGGCTGGAGGGCATTTAAAGCTCAGTTTATGCTTTGGCTCTTCCTGGTGCTGGCTATTGCAACTACAATAATCAGTTTTTGGAAAAACATGTCCCTTATTCCGGTTTTAGGTTTTCTATCTTGCAGCTATCTGCTCTGCGAATCAGGAACCAGCAATTGGGAGAGATTTCTTCTTTGGCTGATAGTTGGATTTGTGGTTTACTTCACCTACGGATATAAGCACAGTAAATTAAATGTAGAACCAAAAGCATAAGGTTTTGAATATTGTCCATTGAGCTGTAACGTATTTGATGTCAGCAACAAGTAAAGCATGGTATATACCAAATTGACAAATTTCAGTATCCCGCTCCCATCATTGGTCAAAGCGAAAACAGAAGCCGGCTTTGGTTTCCCCTTTAGGGGACGGAAGGGGGTGACGCACTTGGTAAAACAAATAGCCGCAGTTAAAAACTGCAAGCTATGCTTCAGCGTTGTCTTTTGTTTTCTGTTTGGTCTGGGTTTAAAAGCACAGGACTCCAGCCTGGTTTACGAAACTGCAATCAGTATTCCGGATAATACCGATTCAGCAAAAATTGATTCCTTCTACAAACTAAAATCCATCGACCTCAACCAGGCTGAAAACATAAAGCTCTATTACGAGATATTCCATTGGTACCGCACTTGCTATCGTTACGGAGGCAATTCAGACCACGGCATAGATTGCTCGCACTTTGTAAATATGCTATATGAAAAAATATATGGCAAAACCCTGGGGCCAAGCGCCGGTGCCATTTTAGCACAATGTAAAATAGTAAAGAAGGGGCTATCAGCCGTAAGGGAAGGCGATATTGTTTTCTTTAAAATCAAAAAAGGACAGGTTTCGCACGTAGGCATCTATCTTCAAAATAACAAATTTGCCCACGCCTCCACCCATGCCGGCGTAATCATCAGCGACATGGATGAACCCTACTACAAAAAGCGCTTTTATAAAATCGGCCGTGTTGAACAAAGCACGGAATAATTAACCGGGCCCATTGGCAATGGCCGTTAAGTAGTAAAGGAAATCCTAACCCGGTAAGGTCACAACTTTGTAGCATGAACAGATAACAAAATTTGCGGCACAGAAGGGCTTGTCCCGCTGTTTGGGCAGGGCAATCGGGTCTGGAAAATTTTGACCTCATTTAAATGGTTAAAACCATTTTTTTCCGGCAATTTACATAGCCCACGATTTAAATCGTGGGCTATGTAAAGATAAAAACCGGACAAAACCGTTTCAACGGTTTCCACGACCACCCGATATGCCCGGAAAAAATTTAGACCCGATTGCCCTGGCTGTTTGTGGTAAGCAGGCATAAAGGTGGTAGGCTGTTTTAATTTTGCCCTTCACCCACAAACCCTATTTTTACCACCAAAATAGCCCCAATGAACAGTACTGCCGAAGTAATTATAACCCAGGCCTTGTTAGAAGACATTATGGATATGGAAGGCATTTACCCTCCCGGCGACCATACTTCCTTTGCCTGCATACCCGAAGACACGGAAGGAAAAGCCCGTTTAATTTGCAAAGCCGAAGGCATTCTTGCGGGTGTAGACCTGGCCGAAATAATTTGCGAAGAAGTAGACCGTGGAATCAGGTTTGAGAAGCGATTGGCCGATGGAACCAAGATAAAAAACGGGGATATTGCGTTTATATTGGAAGGCGAGGTTAAATCGCTGTTAAGGGCCGAGCGGGTAGTGCTTAATTTTATGCAGCGCATGAGCGGTATTGCTACCCATACTTCCCAATTTGTAAAAGCCATTGAGGGCACCAACGCCACCATTATTGATACCCGCAAAACAACCCCGGCCCTGCGGTATTTCGAAAAATGGGCGGTACGTATCGGCGGGGGACAAAACCACCGCTACGGCTTGTTTGATATGATAATGCTGAAGGATAACCACATTGATTTTTGCGGAGGCATCAGTAAAGCTATTATGGCGGTTAAAGCCTACCAGGAAAAAAACAAACTAAAGCTACCTGTAGAAATTGAAGCCCGTAACCTGGCGGACGTGGAAGAAATATTAAATAACGGCCACATAACCCGTATTATGTTCGATAACTTCACCCCCGAACAAATGAAACAAGGCGTAACACTGGTAAACCGCCAATACGAAACCGAGGCCTCCGGCGGAATTACGCTGCAAACCGTCCGCTCCTTTGCCGAAACTGGCGTTGATTTTATATCCGTCGGTGCACTGACCCATTCATCTACCAGCTTAGACCTGAGTTTAAAGGCATTCTAACGTAGGGGCACCCCTCGCGGGTGCCCGGCTGTTGGACGCCTTAATATGGTCGACCGGCAATACGCCACAATACAAGGGCGCAACGCAACATATGCATCGCAATACAGGGCACCCGCGAGGGGTGCCCCTACATATAGCCGGTTGTTTAATGAATATTTACACTTAGCCGGGTGTACGACAAATTTCCCTCTTGATGCTTTTGCATTGCTGTATTTTGCATTTTCCCTCTCTTTTTTTCAAAGAGAGGGATGTCCATGGGACAGGGTGAGTTTGTATTGGCAAAGTTTGAAGGATGAAAAGGGAAATTTGTCGTACACCCCCTTAGCCAATCGTGTACCAAAACATTCCCCCCTTTCATTATATTCGCTTCCCCTTAATTGCTATGGAAACACTGAAGAAGAAGAAAGTGATGTTCGTTATAAATCCCATTTCAGGGGTTTACAAAAAGAAAAACATCCCCGAGAAGGTAGCTAAGTATATCGACTACGTTCAATACGATTACAGCATTCGGTTTACGCAATACGCCGGACACGCCAGCCTGATAGCCCAGCAGGCGGTAGAACAGGGTTACGATGTATGCGTAGCCGTTGGCGGCGATGGCTCCATCAACGAAATTGCCCAAAGCCTGGTGGGTACCGAAACTGCCCTGGCAGTTATACCTTATGGTTCAGGCAACGGTTTTGGCCGGCACCTGCACATACCTCCCCGCGATGTAAAAGGTGCAATTCACGTGCTTAACACAGGCAAAACCGTTAAAATAGACCTGGTAAAATCTAACGTTAAGTATTTTGTAAGCAACGCCGGTTTTGGTATTGATTCTTCAGTAGCCCGCAGATTTAAACACCATAACCAGCGTGGCCTTGCCTCTTATGCCTGGGCTATGGTAAAGGAGCTCCTCTTTTACTTTCAGCCCTTTGATGCCAAAATTGAAATTGACGACATCACTGTTGAGGGTTCATGGTTCTTATTTACAGCCTTTAACGGTAATCAGTATGGTTATGATTATGCGGTATTCCCTTTTACCAGCATTAAAGACGGGGTACTGGATGTTATAACTATGAAATACTTTCCCCTCAAAAAACTGCCTTACATTGTAATATGCCTGATGCTGAAACGCCCCGACCTGATAGCTGAAGCAACCGCTTACAGGGCAAAAAAGATAACCATCCACGGCAACAAAAAGATGGTTTACCAGTTTGATGGCGACGCCTTTGTTTACCATGATGATGTTACTTTTGAAATAGTGCCCCAATGCATTAACGTCATGGTTCCGCAAGACCTTTCTTCTTACTAATTACACCTGATAACTATGAGCAAACATAGAGACGATAAACCCCGGGTGGTATTCTCAACCAACCCTGATTTTAAACCGGAAAACGATGACAACATCGAGGCAGAAACCCTCCCCGCCAATCAGCAAACCCTATACGTTGCCCTCGAAAGATTAAAGGGCGGCAAAGTGGCCACAGTTATCAGCAACTTCATCGGCGCCGAAACTGACCTGGAAGCCCTCGGCAAACAGCTAAAAACCAAATGCGGGGTAGGCGGAACAGTGAAGGATGGTTTGATTATGATACAGGGTGAGCAGAGGGATAAGGTGATTGCATTTTTGGGGAGTGTGGGGTATAAGACAAAGAAGAAAGGAGGATAAAACAAACTGCTCTAAACACATCATTAAATGATTATTATTTCGGCTTGCACATCAATTCGAAACTTGTACTTTCTGAAAAATGCAAGATTAAGTTCATTATCAATTTCTCTAAAATGTTTATGCTTCTTATTACAGGCAAAAACCTTTTTGTGCTTGTAATTTTTAATATCGTGACTTTCTATAAAAAATTGAATAGTAGATTCCAATTGTCTGACAGCATGTTCAATCCAACCAGCTTTCTCATCCTTTAATTCAACAAAGTAAAGATGTTCTGGCCAGGTAAGCATCTCGTCACAACGTCCACGGTCTTCATATTCATGATCTTTTATTACGCACTTGTCAATTGCAGTAAATACAACGGCCTTTTTATTGTTCTTTACCGTAGCTATCCACTTAGAAGGGGTATCCGTGTTGACATAGGCCTTCAACCCATTCCGATCATCACATAACCCAAATGACTCACAGTCCATTGGTGGCTCTTGACATTCTACTTTCAGGAAATTCAAGCTCATATCTCCTCTTCAATTTCTAAAAGTGAATCAAAACGCCTGTTGCCTTCCGCAAGCATGTTATTCAGGAAATTTTTGTCGGAAGGGATGCCTTCCGGATTCTGTAATTTTCTTATACTTCCATCACTTTCATCTAATTGGTAAACAACAACATCTACGGCGTTAACCAGAGATTTCTCATCTATCACTTCGTTCATCCTGTCTAACAAATATGGTGCTTTAGCAGATGCGCCTATCTTATCCTTTAGATATTTACCTTGTATTGCAATGCTAAGGTCATTAATGATATAAGGGCTGTGCGTGGTTATTATTAGTTTATTGCCTGGGCTCATATTATTGAATTCCAGCAAACTTTGGAGCATTTGCCACTGTGAACTGGGATATAAATTTTGCTCTGGTTCTTCAACAATATTAATGAAAGCGGTCTTATTAATTTTTTTAGCTACTTCAGAAATGCCTATTCGCTTTTGTTCATCGGTCAAATTATCTGCCAACAAAATTTCAGATATGGCTTTTCTGAATCTATCTGATTCATCGCTACTCATAGGCTCTGGGCTTTTTTCGGCAATATTCTGGAGCGCAACTTTTATAGCATTTGCGAGAAACCACGAAACCATATATAGGGGAGCCAGAGATTGAAAGCCGCTGGAGGCCTCTGTCAACTTTACCTGATAATCATTTCCTTTAACAAACAATATGTCCCGAAACTTGTCATACCGTAAATCCGCGTCATTAATCGGTCGTTTTAAGTCACTTTCCATCGCCATTTTTGCATTCCGAAACTCTGCAAGTAGCTCTGACAAAGCTGGCGAAAAAAGTCTTTGGGATTTAAGATCATCAACCGTGCTTAGAAAATTTCTATCGGCAGGCACATACATAATCTGAGGTAATGGGTAATTACCTTTTTCGTTTTCCTTAATAGTCAAATAACGATTCTGATGTTTTATTGAATAAGAGTTGCCGATATATTCAATTTCGGTAAGGTCAGTTTCTCCTGAAAATTTAAAGTAGCTCTGAATGTTATGATAGCTACAATACTTTTCCAGCACGTCCTTACCTACAAACCATTCTTTATCGTAATCACCTCTGGTTAAAGCTTTTTCCATCCAAACAAATGTGGAAATAAGCTTCGCAACTGTGCTTTTACCACTTCCCTGATTACCGATAAATACGGTGACTTTCTTTATGTCAATCCAGCCACCATCTTCAAGGTATCCCTCTTTAATGGGCCCAAAATTTTTAATCCTTATTTTACTCATAGTCTTTTCTCCTTATTGCAAACTTAACTTTTACAATTCACAATATCTATTAGCAGATGATTGAAGATATTTTTTATCAACACCCCTCCCCCATCCCACCCCAATTCCGTAAATTCGCAGGGTTACTAACTAACTTTAAAAAATCTCCAATTTCCATATAGCCGATGCCTGAATTCATTCACCTCCATTCCCATAGCCAGTATTCATTGCTGGATGGTGCCGCCAGTATACCAGGCATGTTCAAAAAAGCCGCCAAAGACGGTATGAAGGGTCTTACCATTACCGATCATGGCAACATGTTTGGGGTATTTGAATTTGTAGCTGAGGCAGGCAAGCACAAACTACCGGATGGTAGTACCATAAAACCCATAGTAGGCTGCGAGTTTTACCTGGTTGATGACCGCACCAGGCAAAAATTTACCCGGGATGAAAAAGACAAGCGCTATCACCAGCTGATGATAGCCAAAAATGCCAACGGCTACAAAAACCTTATTAAGCTTTGTTCGTTAGGTTATACGGAAGGCCTGTATGGCAAATATCCCCGTATTGATAAGGAGTTGATTTTAAAATACCACAAGGATTTAATAGCCACTACCTGCTGCATAGGCGCCGAAGTTCCCCAAACGATTTTGCGTAAAGGCGAGGACGAGGGTCGCAAAGTATTTGAATGGTGGCTGGAAATTTTTGGCGAAGATTACTACATCGAGTTGCAGCGCCACGGCATGGCCGAGCAGGATAAAGTGAACGAAGTCTTATTGCGGTTTGCAAAAGATTATAACGTAAAGGTAATTGCAACCAACGACTCGCACTATGTTGACCAGCAGGATAGTAACGCGCATGACATCCTCCTTTGCATTAATACCGGCGAGAAGCAAAGCACCCCTACCAACAAGGAGTTTACAGACGATGATACCGTAACCAAAGGCAAGCGCTTTGCCTTTTTCAACGATCAGTTTTATTTTAAAACACAACAGGAAATGACCGCCCTGTTCAGTGATGTTCCTGAAGCTATTGCCAATACCCACGAGATTTTACACAAGGTTGAGCATCTGAAACTGAAGCAGGATATCATGCTTCCAAACTTCCCCATCCCTAAGGAATTTCAGATA
>Ga0182030_10005843_pt1 | contig 26056 bp, 24 predicted proteins | sample 812S3MmetaG_FD_121299 | JGI IMG/M metagenome (GOLD analysis project Ga0182030, IMG submission 121299) | Permafrost microbial communities from Stordalen Mire, Sweden - 812S3M metaG (Illumina Assembly) | ecosystem: Environmental > Terrestrial > Soil > Wetlands > Permafrost | place: Sweden...
AGGATTAACCCATGCTTTGACCCCTCTCAAAACGAAAAGGCTGTACTTATCTACCATCCTGTCATCTACTACACGGCATTCGATATTGGCTAAGCACTCAGCAATCAGCGGAGCCTTGACTTTTTGGGCAGGTCGTGGGGTTAGATTAAAGACCTTAAACTTGTCTATGTCCTTCCCTGAGCAGTTCCCAATATCAACCACCTGGTTTATAATATCCACTGTAGGGATAGCGATAACGCATTCTTTGGTCTTACGCAATGCAGAAAAGCTGTAGTCCCCAGGACTGATGACGCAGCCAATCAATGGAGTAAACTCCATCATCATGTGCCAAGACATGGTCATGACATTGGCCTTTTTCTTATACAAAGTCGTCACCAGAACGACCGGCCCTGGTTCTATAAGGTGAAATGCCTTTGAGAGCGGAAGATTCTTCAATTTAACATCACCTTTCGCTATCAAGTCTTCAGTGATGCCATATCAATCACAAAGCGGTATTTCACATCACTTTTAAGCATACGTTCATAGGCTTCATTGATATACTGGATCTTAATAACCTCTACATCCGCAGTGATGTCATGCTTGCCACAGAAATCGAGCACCTCCTGCGTTTCAGCAATACCTCCGATAACAGAACCCGCTACCGCTTTACGCCCCAAAATCAACCCAGTGGTGTTCAGTGCTGGATGATCGAGACTACCTAAAAATCCATTCAATACCAAGGTGCCGTTAAGCGATAAGGTCGGCAAATACGGGTTGAGATCATGAACATCCGGGACAGTATCTATAATAAGGTCTAACTTACCTTTCACAGCTGACATCTGCTTTTCGTCTGTAGAAAGCACTACATGATGCGCCCCCAAACGACGAGCATCTTTTTCTTTGCCAGGCGAACGGGTAAACAGCGTAACATCAGCACCGAGTGCTCTCGCCAATTTCAGCGCCATATGACCAAGGCCGCCGAGGCCTATAACCGCAACTTGACTCCCCTTACCTACTTTCCAGTGACGCAATGGTGACCATGTCGTAATTCCGGCACACAATAAGGGCGCTGCTCCCTTCAGATCCAATCCTTTAGGTATCTTTACTACAAACTTATCGGATACGATAATTTTCTCTGAATAACCGCCAAATACAGGCATTTTGTCATGACGATCGACAGCATTATATGTAAATGTTGGAATCTCTTCACAGTACTGCTCAAGCCCCTGTTCACAGGGCTTGCAATGCTGACAGGAATCAACCATACACCCAACGCCAACGTTATCGCCCTTATTGAAGCGTTTGACCTTTGGCCCAACGCTTAATACACGACCGATAATCTCATGTCCCGGCACCATCGGGTAAATACTATTACTCCAATCATTGCGGGCCTGATGTAAATCCGAATGACATACGCCGCAGTAAAGGATCTCGATAACCACATCGTTATCGCGTGGATCTCTACGAGTGAAGCTATATCGCGCCAAGGCGTCTTTGGCGGATTTCGTAGCGTAACCAGATACTTTTATTGACATGGTATTTCTCCTTTTGTTAAGTCACGATCTGCGTATTCCAAACCTATAAGCCATTGTCACTTTTCTAACAACTACATATATACTTATCATTTCCTTTTTCAATCAAATGAACATGCCCTTCCCGAACCAGCCAACCAATGCTCATTTATGTCAATTCCTTGTCGCTTTCCAAATGGGATTCAATCTCACTGAAGCTGACTGACCTTTTTTATCATCAACCAAGTTTAGAATATCTCCTGAAGCAATCCCGATTTGTGTAACTATATCTTTTCCCCCATCACATTATTGTTAAGAATAATGTATTTTAAAAAAGCACAAAAAAATATCAATCATACTGAGGTATAACAGGCATGCTGGCAGGTTTGAAATATTGCGGTAACTTTAAAACCATTTTAACGGGCAGTCCATTCGATCTTACGATGAGCCTGCACACAATCCCTAAGATAAAGATTGATTAAATTCTGATAAGGCACGCCCATATCTTTAGCCATTGATTTAAAATAGCCAATAATGTCAGCTCCTAACCGAATGGTTACAGGCCTCTTTAAACGGGCAGCATAGGGATTACGTTGAAACTTCATTTTAGAAAAATCGTATTCTGCTCTCATGGTTTTTCCTCCCAATATTTCTGGGCTTCAAGTTTAGTTGCTTTTCTTGCTGATATTATCCTGATCACTGAAGCTGACTCTCGGACACAGTGACTAACGACTAAAGTCCGTGCCCTAAAACTTAAACCTAATATGATAAACCTATCTTCATCCTCTGAATGGTCAGGATCATGGGTCTCTAAAGCATCCTCATCGTAAAAAATAGTGACGGCTTCATCAAAAGAAACGCCATGTTTCTTTTTATTTGATAAAGCCTTACTTTTGTCCCAATCAAATTTAATGTCATCCATATGTACAATGTAAATATAGCATGTATCAAAAAATATTCAAGTAATAAGTTTTGCTCTATTATCCAACCAAAAACAAGAAACCCTTTGCAACTAACGAAGTCACAAAGGGTTAAAAAAAGTATGGGGTCCGTGACCCACCCTCAAGGGAAGCTACGATCTAAATCCTATCTTTCCCTATGATTTCCTGTCCTATTTGTCCAGTCGAAAAGGGATCGATTTTTCAATAACTCTTTGAAATATCGATAGATGTAAAATGTCCACCCTTTAAAGGTGGACAAGGTCTTCTTCTGGATCATATCTATCCCACTCTGGGCTCAATTGCTGACTTTCTCTCTTCAATTCTGCCTTTAAAGAATCGAGAATAAACCCATCAATCCGCTTCCATATATACGAAACAAACCGTACAGGCTTAAAATTACCATCTCTATCCCTATACCTAAGATTATAGGTTTTTATTTTATCATAAAGAATCAATGTGGCATCAGAAAGAATCTCTTCACCAAAACGCTCTACATAAACTGGAAAGGTTTTCTTATAAATCCTAAAAATAACAAATCCAACATGTCTCAGAACAAGCTCTTCGATTTCTTTCTTAGAACCCTTTTTTGCTTTGGCTATCAAACGTCGTTCTTCAAGGAGAGAAATTCGAGGATATTTTGGTAAGGCGTGAAGATAATCTATTAACACTTTTAATGGATTACTTTGTTGGCTCGGAGGGAAAAACTATTCAGAGATGATGACCTTCAGTAAAACGGAGTTGACTACACCATTAAGATCGAAATTCTTTACCTCAGCCTTAACCTTCTTTCCCTTGGCTATTTCTTCTGAAATAGTCTGGGCGTGAACCTTCTTAATATAACCGATTTGCTTACCTTGATACAAAACCTTAACTGCGAATGGGTCAAAACGGTTATTTAAATCACGTTCCAACTGGACCTCTGTCCCAACAGGAATTTCCCTTAGCTTCTTATCTTCAGCATGATGAACAAATCCTGCTAATTCAGTGAGAAATTGATTAGGCCTCCTGGTCTTATGTGGATCGATAAACTCAAAATTATCTGTGCGCAACTTCCCGCCAGTGATAGCTAATAAATCAAAATCTGTAATATTACGATCATGTATCTCCCAATACTTCAACAAAATGTCCAGATCCATCCTGGCCCTAGCAGGAAGCCTCATGACAAACGGATCAATCGCATTATTGGTATATTCCTTATCAAAGGCAGGGAAGGCTGGATATCCAGTAAAACCATGCTTCTTAGCTTCTTCCAAATCACTTCCTGGAATGTAACGGAAACAGTATTCCCCATTAGCCTTCTCGATAAGTTCAGCAATAATATAGCGCTGACCGTGATCGGCTGCTTGCCAAGATAAATAAATTTTTCGTTCTTGTGTTTGTATCATATCATTCGAAACTTTTCTTTTAATAAATCCCTGCGTAAACAAATAATACTCTTCATTAAATCCATACGTTCTTTGCTTAAACGATAAATAGGATTATCTATTTTAATTTTTCCAAACTCATTCAGAATATCTTCAATTTGAACATCAGAAAACCGTGTCATAGCCCTAACATGATCCGTAATAATCTTAGCCTTGACGCTATCGGCAGCAATCTTTTCTAATAAATCAAAATGATTAAGCCGAACAAGATCAACACCATTGTCCGACCATCTGATATGAGCCTTTCCCTTCTTAATATACTCTCTTAATTTTAACCTATTGTGAATTAAATAACCAGCTATCTTTTGCTCAACCAATTCGTTCCCTAAACTTGTACTATTATCAAACGCAGGGGCCAAACTTAACTGATTAGTCTTATTATTCTCAATAAATCCCCAATTATCCTGATGCCGATCAGTGTTGCCAATAATCGCATCAAAGACTAAGATTTTCAGAAACTGCTCAAATAAATTATTAGGAACGATTTCTGAGAAAATTTGTTCCACCAAGAAAATATTATGCTTATCACCTTTTTTTCTATCAAATCCAGGGTCAAGAGCCATTATACGATCCCCGCCATGGAATAAGGTGTCTGTCTGTTGAAAACGTTTTTGGGTGACATTCCATTCAAATTTAAGAAAAAATCTTACTAGCGCTGCATATTTGTCATTTAATTTAGCACAATAAGTCTCTGGAACAGTAACCCCTACCAGTTTCCCTACTTCCGCAGCCACAATTTCTGCCCAGAACTCAGCTGGATATCTTTTGTTGGACTCCTTAAACAAAAATAATTCGACATTTTGAGATTTACTCTTCAATGGTTTTAAAATCCATTGTTTCTCTCTGGACCCCTTCGTTGGCTCCACAAATTTATGCCAACTGCTGACATCAATACAATCACAGTTCATATGTTCAGGCTCGTTTTACTTATTCGATTGATCTTCTAAACTGATGTATTCTATCCCAAATAAAATACCCCTGCAATTTATTAAATCGATTGGGATCACATTACCTCCTCCACGGCTGATCAGGATCCCCCACCCACCATATAAGAATACCATCCCCAGCCTTCGCTGCCTTAACAGCCATTTCTAGCGCATCCAAACCATCATCATGAGCGCCTCTAGGGAAGAATTTCATCTGTTCCAGAAGCATATGGTGTTTCTTAGAAAACTGAATAGCCCCACTCTTGACCATTGGCTGTATGGCTTCTATACGGGCAAGCTTGTCCCCGGTATGATTGATCCCCTCTATATGAATATAAACACCCTTTTCCCGGCTGCGTTGTTCTAAAACATCTTTCACAAACTCCTGAAATTGATTCGTTTCAAAATAAAATCTTTGGTAGTTACGGTAGCCTCCATAAGTGATTATCGTATTTATAATATGATCCGGAAGTCGAATAGCTAAATCTGCATCCAACACATAAAACTTCCCCGACTGGACATCTTTAGCAATCGTAATAATTGCCGAATAGTCCCCTCGTTTTTTGCTTTTTCCTAAGCTTGGGTCACAAGCACCATAAAGCTCATACCCTTTGGGAAATGACCGTAAGAGCTCCTCCTCTGAAGCAAAGCGATCATCCCAATAATGCATTTCATCCAAATTAAAATAACAATTTTTAGGATCAACAGGCTCATTTTGCATCTCACTATCAAAGCTATAGTGACCATCCTGTTCTCGCATAGCCATCAAGTCATAAAAACTTTTACTCTCAGGCCACAACACTTCTGCACCTACAAGCATTTGTTCTTTATTAGATTCGTATAAACGCTTTGCAGCTTCCGGGCCGGACTCCTCTTCATATTCTTCTTGATTGTTAAATATCTTTTCCCATTTCTCCCAGAGATCCATTCTTTGTGGCCAAAGAATGATTGAACGGTAAATCCTCTTATTCCAGCCAGGATTAGAATTAAGATTGGTGAATTGTGCCAACAAAGAGTTGTAGTGATGGATGGTGCCTATAAACACGACATTGGTGTTGCCCGTTCCAGACTTTAAAACAGACTTTGTAAGCCAATCATGAAGCTTATTATAACTTTCAGGATTTTGAGCATTTTCATCTGTTTCAATATCATCCAATATGATCAGGCTCGGTCGAAACTCTTGATTGCGCCGTCCACGCATCTGTTGACCAGTCCCTAAGGCAAGGACCTTAACTCCATTCTTTGTAATGATCTCCCGTTCAGTCCATCGTGGCGGACCGGGCTTTTTTCCCATCTCACAGACTTCCGGGAAATCCTTCATAAGAAGATTGTTGGTCTCAAGCTCACTTTTTAGGTCTCTCAAAAGATTAGCGGCTTGATCATTCGTATGAGAGATGATCGCAATAAATGGCTCAATTTTATAACAAACGCAATAAATAACATACTGCAAGGTAACGATAGTGCTTTTGGCGCTTTCCCGAGGCGCAGCAATGGCCCATTTCATTCCTCGATTTTGGGTCATTTCATAAAGCATATTCCCAATTTCACCATGAAATAATGCATCGGGCTTACTGTTATAATGAGGAAAATACAGCTTCCTAAATACATTAAAAATCATCCCCTCCTGTCTTCTCAAATTTCTTAACTGTTGCGTAACAAGATAAGCTTTCTTCTTTTGCGCATCACTCATTGGATTTGTCTTGGGAATTTCCATTTTGATCATCTCCTTCTTTGGTTTTCATATCATCAACAAAATTCTTTAGCTGATTAACTTGTCCCTTTGCATTTGAACCGACATCAAGGATCTTATCGAGTTCAAGAATTTCCTTTTGTAATTCATCAGTGCTTGGCACATTATGCAGGAAGATGTCCCCAATAATCGCCTGTGCCTGCTGTGGCAAATACCCCATTGACTGTAACTTTGATACAGCGCTTAGGAAAACCTGATTTGCGTACATTTCAGCTTGGGCTCTCTCCATAACAGATGATTCTTTTGTACGAGCCAACCGCATCAGATGATCTCTGCTAATGCGTGCATACGTCAAAATCTCCCCTGCTGTTTCTTTGACAAATTCCACATTAGGAGTAAAACCATTACGCATTCGGATCTCTTTTATGTCACGTCTTATAGTTTTATCGCTAACACGAAGGATCTGCGCCAAGGTTGGTGCATTAAGTCCTTCTGCTAACATAGTTGATAAACAACTTTGACGTTCTTCCTTATCTAATGTAGTTGGATCTAGTTTCCCATCTTTGATCTGCTGAATAATCTCCAGCACTGGTTTCCTTTGACTTTCTGAAGGCATTGGCTCTTGGTTCATTTCGTCACCTCTTTTAAATAGCGATTCTTTATCTCATGAGAAACCTTATCCTCGCCAGCGAAGGCAATGTAACGACGGACAATGCCATCACAGTACTTAGGATCAAATTCCATGCCATAGCAAGTCCTTCCTAAACTATCTGCTGCCATGAGGGTTGATCCAGACCCCAAGAAAAGGTCAACTACCAGATCATCACGCTTTGAACTGTTACTAATGGCACGCTGGGCTATGGCTATTGGTTTTTGGGTAGGATGTATATAATTCTTGGTTAGATCACGCTTGATCTGCCAGAGGGTTGATTCATTATTGGGACCATACCAAATATGGCTTCCGTTTTCCTTCTTCCAACCATAAAGGCAGAACTCTGATTGCTGATTATAATCGCCGAAACCCAAGGCAAAGTTCTCCTTAGCCCATGTGATCACACACGACACATGAAATCCCAAACCGGCTAATATTTGGTACATCGGACCAAACTGCTTGTGACCATTCCAAATATAAATCGGTGCTCCTTGAGCCAGCAATGGAGTTACATTTGTAAATATGGTCTTAAGCCACAGTTCATAATCTTCCTGACTCATATCATCAGAATAGATCCGCTCCCAAAGCTTATGGGAAACTGGCCGAGACTGAGCGTTTGGCCTATCGCCGCCGTAATAACGAACGTTATAAGGTGGGTCTGTATGGAGCAGACTGATTCTTTTATCCCCAATAAGAGTTTTTATATCCTCTATCTTGGAAGAATCCCCACACATAATCCTGTGAGGTCCTAAATCAATAATATCTCCTGATTTTGTGACCGGAATGCCATTTGATTTAATGTCTGATTCAAAATCAAAATCGTCCTCAACCTTCTCTTCAAGAAACCCATCTAAAATCTGACTGACTTCAGGTGAATCAAAACCAGTTAGATCCATATCAAAATCAGGAGTGGCATTCAAATCATTCAGGAGTTGCCCAAGCTTATCTTCATCCCAATCGCCACGGATTTTGTTAAGAGCAAGGTTAAGAACCTTCTCTTTATCTAAAGGGAGATCAACAACGCTAACATCAACTTCCTTATAATCTTTGGCTATGAGAATCTTAAAACGCTGATGCCCTGAAACAAGCGTACCTGTGCGCTTATTCCAGACTAGCGGTTCTACATAACCAAAATTTTCGATACTTTTTAAAAGCTTTTCATACTCTTGATCACCTGGTTGTAGATCTAAACGAGGGTTGTATGGTGCAGGGTTAATCTGATGGATAAATACTTTTGTAATATTCATGGTAATCCTCCTTTTTAATTGAAGATTACCACCAATAAGGAATTACAAAAGCTAAAGAGCCGGAATAAAAAGATACCTTTTCCATTCCGCTTTGAAGATCAAATTTAAATGACTATTTTCCGATATTCTCCTTCAATGAATTTAACAGCCTTATCATAAATCTTTCTTACCCTATCCTCTGTACTATCAAGGCCTTGAGCAGGAAACATTTTCTTTGCTATAACAGTCCATTTCTTATTATCACTACGCAATTTATAAACTTTTAGACATTCATCTAATTCTTTGACTTTAGATTTTGTTAGGGTTGATATTCTTGGTTGATTTAGAACCCGTTGGCGGACAGGTCTCGTGCGGTTATAGATTTTTTGTAATTCTTTAACTATTTCCTCAAATGCAAAATCACAATTCATGACTAGTGACACATATTTTTGAATAAGAAGGTCGCCTCCTTCGTTATCCCCTTTTATTGAGAAATCTGAACGTCTCTCAATAAGAAACGATCCACTGATCCGTTGATTTTCAAGGAGTCGGTCTTCAAAAATACTTCCTAATGTGCCTTTTTGAATTGGTGGGTCTTCACCTAAAATTTCTAAACCCTCTGGGATCTTGGTCTGGTTGTAATCAAGAATTACGTTAATACCAAAATCTTCTCTAAATTCCTTAGCAACCTCTATGGTAAGAAATTCTCTTTGTTGCGGATAATTATGACGAATTCCAAGAGCTTTCTGAAATTGATCATAGGCAAGACGGTAAGAGTTATTATAACGGAGAAATTGCCAACGGTAATATTGTGTTTTATTTAGTTGTAGAGACATTTGCCATGAATCTAATTAGAATATGGAAAATAATTTAATGTCTTAAAATTAATTCACTTATTGAAAAAAATCTTTTCCAGATAATGAGGACCAATTAAAACTTTTAATGGGTTTTAAAGGTTTTAACGCTCTTAAACTCTTTAAAGGTCGAAGCAACCTCAAACTTTTTAATGGTTTAAGTTGTTTAAGTGGTTTTAAAGGACCTCCTTGCGCAATTTCAGTAAAATAAACCGCATCTCCATTATGATCTCTAATCCATCCATTAAGAAACCATCCTAGATGTCTACCGTAAAAAGCATACACTGAATCGTTTTGAAAATAAGCGACTGGCTTCCCAGAAAATAAATATATAGTTTCAAGATCTTCTGAATAAGCAACAGGAACACCATGTCTATCATAGAATGTAATCATTTCACTTAACAACTTTCCTCTGTATCGCAGCTAAAACATTCTCAGAAATTTCTAATAAAAAATTAGCTTCTCTAATCATACCCGGACGTGAACGAACATTCCGCTTTCTCTTAGGTGCGTTAAAATTAATATCTAATTCATGGATTATTTTATTGCGAATATCAAATATTATTTTCAACCTCTGATGATCTTGTTTTATATCATTTTGTGTTAACCCAAGCATATTCATTGCGCTTAACAATTGATTGGCTGACTGCAAACTACCAGAGGTCCATTCATGGATACATTCTGAAATAATTTCATTTTTTTGTGAATCAGCAACCAAAATCCTAGAAAGAAACTTATTTGCTGCTCCGCTCCATTCATTACTATTTAAATTCTTTAATTTCTTCTCAACAAATTCAATCAATTCTTTATTTACCAATTCTTCAGATTTAGATAGCTCCAATAAACAATCTTTAATTATCTGTTTTATCATTGCATCAAGACCAGTCGCCGCCGTTACTAGCATCGCTCTCAACAAATCTTGTTCCTCATCAGTAGTACCCCCTTTACCACCTCCTGGCCTTTTCATTCTTATCGCATCAAATGCCTTTAAAAGATGCTGAGTTGAATCATGAGTTTGTTTAAGAATTAAGAATGACCTAAAAACAAGTGTCCCCTTAAAAATGTCTTCATTTAGATTAAGGGTTCTGATTATCGGGCTATTTAATTTCTTTTTATTCATTAAAACTCTCCCCAAATAACTACCTGCCAAATTCTTAATATTTATAGAAAACGATTAGTTATTAATAAAATAATCGGTCAATAGTTCTGCTTGTTTCAAAACGGTATCAATTGCCTTTTGTTGCTTATCAGGAGGGTACCCATATTTGGTGAGTGTGCGCTTCACAATCACCATTAACTTAGCTCTGGCACTTTCACGAATTGTCCAATCGATGGTAGCATTCTTCTTAACTTTATCCGCTATCTCTCTGGCAATTTCTTTAAGCGTTTCATCACCAAGAACCTGTACCGCGCTGTCATTAATCTCTAAAGCATTATAGAAAGCAACCTCATCCACCCTTAACCCCAATCTCTCGCCTTCTTTATCTGCTTCTTTAATTTCTTTAGCAATTTTGATTAATTCTTCAATAATTTGTGCTGTAGTCAGTAAATTATTTTGATACCTTTTAATAGCTCCCTCAAGCATATCAAGAAGCTTTCTGCTTTTTACAAGATTCGTCTTTGCACGACTCTTTATTTCATCATTTAAAATCTTCTTCAACAACTCAAAGGCTATATTTTGATGCTTCATCCCTTTAACTTCTAAAAGGAACTCTTCTGAAAGAATAGAAATATCCGGTTTCTTAACCCCAGCTGCATCAAAAATATCGATCACTTTGTCTGAAGATATCGCTGAATCTACTATTTGTTTAATTGCAGTTTCAATTTGGGCGCTTGACTTCCCGGTATCCGTGCCTTCAAATTTAACTAGCCTCGCTTTGACAGATTGAAATATCGCTACTTCATCTTTTACAGCCAGCGCTGCTTCATCAGGAATAGACAAAGCAAAAGCCTGGCTTAACAATGTGACTTCTCGAATAAAACGATTCTTCCCATCTTTTAATCCTAAAATATGCTCTTCTGCTTGCAAAATAATGCCAAGCTTTTCTTTTGCATCTGCTTTGAGAAATCTTTTATAATTAAAAGCGTGATCCCCATAATAAGCTTGGGGTTCTGCGATCAAGATTTCCTTAGTGGTTTTACTTTTTTCGAAAAACATCTGCCGAACAATCTCAAGCTTTTCTAACATTGAATCCACAGCTTGTGCCTGCGTTTCAGTCGGCTCACCTTTACCGCCTGCATCAGCATAAAAAGACAAAGCCTTTTTCAAATCACTCGCGATTCCGAGATAATCGACAACAAGGCCGCCCGGCTTATCTCCAAATATTCGGTTAACCCTCGCAATAGCCTGCATAAGAGTATGGCCCCTCATAGGTTTATCAACATACATTGTATGCAGGCAAGGCACATCAAAACCCGTTAACCACATATCCCTGACAATAACAATCTTCAATGGGTCATCAGGATCTTTCATCCTATCTGATAAATTCTTACGCTGTCCTTTTGTTGTATGATGTTTTTGCATCACTGGGCCATCATCACTTGATGCTGTCATAATTACTTTAATTACTCCTTTGGTCAAATCATCACTATGCCACTGTGGCCGTAATTTAATAATTGCATTATAAAGATCAACCGCTATCCTTCGGCTCATTGCAACAATCATGGCTTTCCCTAAAATTACCCCCTGCCGCTGATCAAAATGCGAAATAATATCTTGAGCTAAATTTGTAATCCGCTTTTCATTGCCAATAATGGCTTCCAGCTTCGTCCATTTGGCTTTTACTTTTTGCTTATCCGTCACATCTTCATCTTGTTCTAACTCTTTATCAAACTCCTCCAGCAAATGCCGTCCTTCTTGATCTAAATTAATCTTTGCTAATCGACTTTCATAAAAGATTCTGACAACTGCTTTATCTTCTACTGCCTGTGAAATATCATAAATATCAACATATTGACCAAAAACCTGTGGAGTATTAACATCCTTCCCTTCAATGGGTGTTCCCGTGAATCCTATATACGTCGCATTCGGCAATGCATCTCTCATATATTTAGCAAAACCATAGGCAATACGCTGACCAACAACCTCTTTTGTTTCTTTATCTTTTACATCCTTCAAAGATGCCTCAAAGCCATACTGTGTTCTATGTGCTTCATCAGCGATGACTACAATATTTCTTCGATTTGAAAGCTGATCATATTCTGCCTTACCTTCTTCGGGCAGAAACTTTTGAATTGTCGTAAATACAATTCCTCCACTGGCAACATTTAAAAGTCTCTTTAAATCAGCCCTATCCCTTGCTTGAACAGGTTCCTGTCGAAGCAATTGTTTCGATGAAGCAAATGTATCAAATAATTGATCATCCAAATCATTTCGGTCAGTAATGACAACGATTGTAGGATTTTGCATTTCAGGGGAAGTAATTAATTTTCCTGAGTAAAAGACCATACTTAAGCTCTTACCAGATCCTTGCGTATGCCAAACCACTCCACCCTTTTTGCTCCCATTCTGACCGGATGCTTTAGTTGTGCTTTCTATAGCTTTATTAACCGCATAATATTGATGGTACGCTGCTAACTTCTTTTCTGTGATGATCTGCGTAATGCCTGTCTTTGAATCCTCTTTCCTTGTTTTCTCAAACACAATAAAATTACGGGTGAGGTCCAACAGTGTGGCAGGATTCAACATTCCTTTAAGTAATATTTCCAATTGAGGTATAAATTTTGAAGCTTCTTTCTTTCCATCAGCACTTTTCCACATCATAAAACGGCTGAATTCCGCTGAAACACTTCCTGCCCTACACACATGCCCATCTGAAATTACACAGGCAGCATTGTAAATAAACAAACTAGAGATTGTGGCTTTATAGGTTTGAATCTGTTCATAAGCCTTTTCTACCGTAGCATTCTCATCAATAGCATTCTTTAATTCAATGACCACTAATGGAATCCCATTAATAAAGAGCAAAATATCTGGGCGTTTATTTTGATTATTCTCAATAATGGTGTATTGATTAACGGCTAGAAACTCATTGTTAGATGGGTTATCATAATCAATCAATGCTACCTCGTGACTACGTTCATAACCATCCTGTTGGTAAGGAATCTTTACTTTCTCAACAAGAAATTGATGAAAAGTTTCATTATTGTGCAACAAATCAGGGGAATAAATCCGGAGTACTTTTTGAATAGCTTGCTCTCTGGCTCTTTCAGGAATATCTGGATTAATTCTAGCAATAACTTTGCTCAAACGTTGAGTAAGAATAATCTGCCCAAATGATTCTCTTTCCGAAGACTCTGCTTCTGGAGCAATAGCTAAACCATGTATATAGCTCCAACCTAAAGACTGCAGCACTTCAATAGCGAATGATTCTATATTATTCTCTGTTATAGGTTTCATTTATCACCAGATTCATACTCTGACAAAGCCAATTTATACGCTTCACGATCAACATAGTATAAAACTTCACTTGCTGAATAGGTAAGATCATCAGTCATTCTAAAACTACCGTATAAGTCATCCCAATAATTATTAAATTCAGAGTTTTCGTCAAAATCAATTTCTAGTTCTTTAGTAACTAAAGGATTATCCGTTTCAAATGCTTCAATAAGAAAGCATGAAACAATTTCTGTCGATAATAATAAAAAATCGCCCGTTAAAGTATTAACCACGTCTTCTCTATTTCTTAATTCATCCATCGTTCTTCCGTGAGAAATCTTACCAATTTCATTCCTAAAATTACCCATTTGCTGTCCAATATTAGCAATTGCTTGTCCTATTTGTCTGGTCGTATCCGTAGAATGGTACCCGAGGCAACCAAATGATAAGCCAAGTAATTTGCTAATGGATTCGTCGTTATCCAAGGGTTGATTTCTCTGATTACAAATTTCTTTTGCAATGCTTTCTAATAATGACTTTGCATTCTCTAAACAAATTGAAAAATCCTTATGCTGAAAACCTTCAATACGCTCAATATATTCACTTAAAGGTTGCCACCGACTGTATTGCTCTATGATTGTTTTAAGTTTATCCATTAATTAAATTCTAGACAGTAACCCTTAGTTCACCTTTCATCAACTTAGGCAAAAGTGCATCTCTTAGAGCCTTCAAGGTGCGTATTTGATTCTTATTCGAACGAATTTTAGCAAATAGTTTGATAAAAATTTCTTCTTGATTCTTGAATACTTCACTTTGAATTGGCAGACCAATTTCAATACTTTCAACATCTTCTATTGCAACATACTCTTGTACACTTTGTCTTATAATTGAATGATATTTTTCCTGAAATAAATCTGATTTAACTAAAAAATACAAAAATTGATATGAAGTGCTTTTAGCTTTAAGATTTATCATATTATAGTGAACGGCAACAGGTAAATCTTCATTTGAAATTACAGCAACGACTCCTAAAGTCCCAATCCGTGATATTAAAATGTCATTTTCCTCGGGAATCCAATTTTTATGAACCCTTTTGTACTCTTCTTCAGATATGTAATTAATATCTGAATAATTAAGGGAACCATCGTTTAGATTTCTAACATTTAGAAATGGTATGCCGCGCTCAATTCTTTTAGGTTGAAAATTTGTTCCCGGTTTGACATGTTTTACTAAATCAATAAATTTATATATTTTCCAACTCTCTTTCGCCTCTTCTACATACCATTGCCTGAACAAAATCTCCCCAAAGGTTTCTAACGTTTTATTTTGACGTTGCAATAAATTTATTTTTTCATCTAAACCACTAAGAATCGAAGCTATGGAACTCTGTTCATTAGGGTCAACTGTAGTTCTTATTTCAATAGAGTTTAGCAGGGTTTGAGTTAAGAGTGGATGACTTGAGCCTTCAGCAAATTGGTTTAAATTTAATTGCTTTAAAAGATAATAAATAAATTTTGAATTATAATTATATTTAGGCAGCGCAAATAAAGCATTATCTGAAATCCATATTGGTCTGCTCTCGAAATAAACTGAGCCACAATAAGCGCCAACTCTACCAATAATCACAACTTCACCTTTAGAATTGCTCTGATTTGAACAACCTAATATTCCATTGCCTCCATAAATGGGGAAGTTTCCTTTATCTAAAGGACGGCTCTTCCCATTCTTAAAGTCAGCAATATCACCAAGTTTACATTCTTTCCAATTAGTCATTACTTCCCCATTTAATCTTAGAAAGATTACTTATAATATTTTTATTTAAATTATCTTCCTCAGAAATTTGTTTTTCCAACTCTAACTTTAATGCTGTAAACCGTTCCTCAAAATTAAAATCATCTTCATCATCTGGTAAGCCGATATATCGACCTGGCGTAAGGACATAATCTTTTGCTTTTACTTCTTCAATAGTCGAACTTTTACAAAAGCCAGCGATATCTTTGTACTCACCTTCACCTGTTCGCCAAATATGATAAGTACCCGCTATTTGTTGTATATCCTTATTATCTAAGGCTTTATTCTTTCGATTAATCAAAAAGCCATGATTGCGAGCATCAATAAAAAGTATCTGTCTATCACGTTTTTGTTTGTTACGTCGCATAAACCATAAACAAGCCGGTATCTGCGTATTAAGGAATAATTTAGCGGGAAGATTGACAATACAGTCAATCAAATCATTCTCAATCAATGATTTGCGTATATCGCCTTCATTATTTGTCTTAGTAGTAAGCGATCCTTTGGATAAGACAAAACCCGCCAAACCACTCGGTGCAAGATGAAAAAGAAAGTGCAAAATCCACGCATAATTGGCATTAGCGGCAGGGGGAACAAATTTTTCACCCAGTATGCTCCAACGGGCATCATCTCGAAGCAATTCCCCACTCCAATCGCTGTCATTAAAAGGTGGGTTGGCGATAATATAATCAGCTTTTAAGTCCTTATGTGCATCATTAAGGAAGGACCCTTCGTTATTCCATTTCACGTTACTACTATCAATGCCACGAATAGCGAGATTCATTTTTGCTAATCGCCAAGTTGTTTGATTACTTTCCTGCCCATAAATGGAAATGCGATCTTTAGGACTAATTGTGAGCTTCTTAGCATTGTGCTTCTTATAATAATCACTATGTGACTCAACAAATTTCTCACTCTGCACAAACATACCACCACTGCCACAGCAAGGATCCAGTACTCTTCCCTCATATGGTTCAAGCATTTCAACCAACAATTTCACAACGCTTCCTGGAGTATAGAACTGTCCACCTTTCTTTCCTTCAGCTAAAGCAAATTCACCGAGGAAATATTCATAAACCTTACCAAGAACATCTTTACTTTGGGCTTCTTTTGTTCCAAGCGTAGCACTACCAATAAAATTAATCAGCCCACCAAGGCTTGCTTTATCCAGTTTTTCCTGAGCAAAAACCTTTGGTAACACGCCTCGCAATGATGGATTATCTTTCTCAATAGCATCCATTGCATCGTCCACATCTTTACCAATAGTTGTTAACGTAGCCCTACCCTGAATCCATTTCCAACGAGCTGAAGGCGGGACATAAAAAACTTTCTCTGCGGTATATTCATTTTTATCTTCTGGATCAGCCCCATCACTCTTTTGCATAACTAATTTCTGGTACAATTCCTCAAATGCATCAGAAATATATTTTAAAAATATTAAACCTAAGACGATATGTTTATATTCGGCGGCATCCATATTTTTCCGTAATTTATCTGCCGATTTCCACAGCTTCTTTTCTAGTGATTCCTCTACAATTCCTTCTTCTTTTATGTTTTTAGCCATATGCTCCTCTTTTTAATTAAGAATCCTTCAAATCAATTAACCCTTCATCATCAAAACTAAAATATTTGTCATCCCCAATAATAATATGATCCAGCAGCTTAATATCCATAAGCTTCCCCGCAGCACATAGCTCTTTTGTAAACGACCTATCTTGTGAGCTAGGAGTTATTTCACCGGAAGGATGATTGTGAGCACAAATGATGGATACTGCGAAATGCTGTAAGGCTTTTTGTAAAATATCCCGAATGATAGGATGCGCCTGATTAACGGTCCCTTCAGTAATGTCATTGATAGCAATTACACGATTTTGACCATTTAAAAAAACCGCTTTAAATACTTCTGTCTTTAAATCCCTCATACGGGGCATAAGGACATTTACGATATCCTTGGCATCTTTGATTTGAAGGCGAGTTTCTTTGATTTCTTCTTCGTTGAAGCGGCGGCCTATTTCTATAGCAGCTTTAAGTTGGGCAATCTTAGCGGTTCCTAACCCTTTTAATTCTTTCCAATCGCGGATATCTGTATGACTCATATTTCTAAAGGTTCCAAATTTCTCTAGGATCTTTCTTGATAAATCAACAGCACTAACTCCTTTACTACCAGTACGTAATAAAATAGCTAGTAATTCAGAGTTACTCAACTGATCTTCCCCATATTTCCATAATTTCTCTCTGGGACGATCATCTACGGGCCATGCTTTAATTGCTTGAGACATGTTTTCCCCCTTTTTATTATTGCTTAAGCGAGGGGGAACGTTTAAGCATGATTATTGAATTTTTGATTGTAGCACTTGAATCAAGTCTTGCCAATCTTCTTGTCCTGACAGGAATTTTCCTTGATATATCCCAAAACCTATGGCCCTATAGGGCTATGAATAATAAGAATACACTTTCTGAGGAAGCGCAAAAAAGGATCACTGAGCTCATAGAACTTTATGATCCAATTAATAATCAAGTATTTCGACCCCAAATGCCCGCCCCATCTCTTACTTCCAGACGTGATCGGCGGCTCCCAGTTACTGGCTCAATTCTTAGACGAAAATATAAAGGAGGCGTAATAGTGGTCAAAGTCTTGGACAAGGGCTTTGAATATAACGGCAAATTCTATAAAAGTCTTACGACTATCAGTGAAGAAGTAACTAAATCACATTGGAGTGGATATGAGTTCTTCGGACTCTACACCCCCTGAAATAAAAACAATTCGCTGTGCAATTTATACCCGTAAATCTACCAGTGAAGGTAGTGAACAGGACTTTACTTCCCTTGATGCCCAGCGGGAATCTGGTGAAAGCTATGTTACCAGCCAGAAATCCCAAGGGTGGATCATTCTGGATGAAAAATATGATGATTATGGCTTTACTGGCGGCAATATGGAACGCCCTGCTCTTAAAAAGCTTATTTCCGATATAAATGCCGGGAAAATTGATTGCGTGGTGGTGTATAAAGTAGACCGTCTATCGCGCTCCCTCCTTGATTTTACAAGAATACTTCAGCTTTTTGATTCAAAGAATGTAACGTTTGTCTCTGTCACCCAGCATTTTAATACCAATTCTTCCATGGGACGGCTAACACTTAATATTCTGCTTTCTTTTGCTCAATTTGAGCGAGAAATTATCAGTGAGCGCACAAAAGACAAACTGTCAGCTGCCAAGAAAAAAGGTAAATTTGTCGGTGGTAGGCCTAGCCTTGGGTATGACGTAGATACAATAAAGCACCGTTTAGTTACTAATCCCCAAGAAGCTGAAATTGTTAGAGACTTATTTAACCTTTATTTAAAAGAAAAGTCCGGCTTAAAGGTCGCACGAATTGCAAATGAAAAGGGATATCTCACTAAGAAATGTCTATTAAATGGAAAGCCTGCTGGGGGCATAACATTCTCGACCGGTACTATAAATTACCTCTTAAATAATTTTATTTATACAGGGAAAGTCATAACTAACGGCGTGATCTATCCAGGAGAACATGAGCAGATTATTTCAGATGAAATCTTTAATAAGGTCCAAAAACTGCTTCAGGCAAACCGCCTTAACAAGAATCCTAGACGCCTAAAACATATTGGTCTTCTAACCAGAATGTTTTTCTGTAAAACTTGTCAAAAGAGCATCTATTACTCATATGTTAGAAAAAAGAATTACAACTATGCCTGTTATGTATGTGTAGAGGCCCAAAAACGAGGTTATAACTCATGCCTAACTGGCTGTTTGAACGCACAAAGAACTGAAGATGCTGTTATTAATTTCCTGCGATCCATTATTACCGACAAACGGATAGAATCATCTAATTGGAATCTACTCCCAGTAAAGGAAAAACGGGAAATATTTCAATCCTTTGTCAAAAAAGTAGAGTACAACTCTAAATCTCACGTCTTGAGCTTAATCCTTACAAACGAACAGGTTCATGATTTCCCTGTTGATCTCAAGATCCCTATAACCGAAAAGATAGAAACTATTGAGGACAAAATCAAAAAAGAACCAAAAATACGACAACTTCTCCTCTTAGCCCATCATGTTCAAGACCTACTGGAAACCGGCAAAGCCAAAGACCTCAAAGAAATTGCCAAATGGCTAAACGTAACCCCTCCCCGAGCGCATCAATTCTTAAACCTTCTGCGCTTGGCCCCTGCTGTTCAGGAAGAAATTATGCTTTCCAATGATCCTGGCCTATTCAACATTCCTGAACACAAACTCCGAAAAATTCATATTAGGGAAGATTCTGAATATCAAAAAATATTGTGGAAAGAATTGAAGGAGATGATTTAAATTCGGAGATATAATAATAAAAATTCTTCAGATTATGAGGCATCCGTACTTAATGTTTAACCCTATATTTTATAAGCCGTTACAAAATCGTTTTTCGATGTGCCAGCTTTTCGCCAACTCAAATGTTAATAAAACCCGCATTTGTTAATCTATTTACGTACCCTTCAAAACCATCCAGATAAACATTTACTTTTGAAATTTGTGGAAACATTGATTTATAACAAGCACGCATTAATCCTTCATGCTTTGAAACCAAAGAGATATCCACAACTTCGATTGTAGATTCAGGACTTAAATTATTCCTAAATAATTCAATCACATCTTGATCATATTTTGGAAATGAATATCCAATAATCGTTATTTTAGAAGCAGATTGAATTCTTTCTTCTGCCTTTGCCCATACAAGATTCATAATTGCCCCCTTCTTTTGATGCGGTAAAAATATATAGGGTTCAATATATTGCTCATCTGATGGATCTAAATTATATGGATAGCATCGATCTGTTATATGAAAAGATCCTAGCGATATTTCTTTAGTTTTTGGATGCCAAACCCAATCTAAAGAACCATTGAGTTTCATTAAAGGTATTCCCTCACCCTTATGAGACAATTCCCGCACAGGACTAACAGTCTTAAAATCTATAAAATAATCAAAATAAATCTGGTTCTTAAAATCTTCACGCAATAGACAATCAAAATTAAATGAAATTATAGATACATCCGTTGACGACTTTCCTTTTAAAGACTGAACAAATTTCTTATATAATAAATTCTGACTATCAAAGGAAGCTTTTGCAATATGTTCCAGCGTTAATCTTTTTATCAATTCAATATTCTTTAGATCATTTTCATTTTGTAAATATCCCATAATTTCGTCTATATAATATAATTTTTCAAGCCTTGGCGTAAACATCATCGCATCATCCATGCATCTGAGCCAATCTTTATGAACGGATATATGAGGGAATTTCTTCTCTATTGATTTTAAAAATAGTCCGAAATTAGAAAACTCCTGCTTCTTTTTCTCTAAATCATGTTGGGCGGGCTTGCCTCCTTCCCCTATTTCATAAAGTGTTGAACAGTCTTCAAAATAATCCCATATTAAATTCTTCCCTAATGGAGTCCGACCAGATGCATTCGATGCTCCAGCTCCAAAAACGAATAGTTCTTTCATCATAACCTACCTTGAAACTTCTTTGAACATTTCTCTACCCACTTTTCAATATCCCCTCTGTCATATTCAAATCGTCCGTTTTGCCATAAAATTTGATCATAAAATATTCGTTTACCAAGACTTTCATTTATAATTTTCTTTACAATAACCAAATAAACCCATAGTGAAATATCCCAATGGCGTTGGCTTTTAAAAAAATAATCTCCTTTTTTAATGTTATCACCATGAATAATGTGATTTCGTAAAGTATAAAATCTATCTGCCCACATAACAGTTATTATGTCTACTTCTGTCTTTCTCGCGCCTCCTGGCCTTTCAGATGAGTAGCGAATTCTTCGATGGAATTTTTTGTTCCTGGGCAAGCAATAAAACTTAACCTTTTCTTTAAAGAATTGTCTTTGTTTCCCCTCTGGCAACTGTAAAAGAATTTCAAAAGCGCGAGATTGTTGAAGTATTCTTGATTCATAACTTGATTCATGCGAATTATAATAGCCTCCCATAAAAGCATCTACAGACATTAAAATCCTTCTATACGCTTTTCTGTCTCGCCTTTTGATTGCCTTTAAGGCTGCTATGAGCGCCTTATCTATTCGATAATTCCCTTGCAACACATAAGGCGGTTTTTCATAGGTAACTTTTCCAATTTCATAACCTAAGTCATCTTTTCGAACAATTGATCCTGAGCTAATAGCAGTGAACTCTCCGCCTAATTTAAAGTTCTGAAAAACATGAGTAAAATTTTCAGATGTTGCCATATAATGTCCTGCATTTTCTCCCTGATGTATGTTCCTATCCGCCACCACACATAAAAAAAGTATATACCTCAATTCTGTTGCCAATTTCATTTTTCTACGACTAAATTTAAAAATAGGTTCTTTCTCAGAAAAGACAGCCATATTTTGTAATGGTCTGCCATAGGCTGTGTTAGCATTTAATAATTTTTCAATATAATTTCTAACCTCTGTATTTGGGATTAACTTATTTCTTTCTCTGTCAAAATTCCAAAGGATCATTCCTTCAAAATTTATAAGATCATATTGAAAACAAAGATATGGGAAATAAATGATCTGTTGTTGGTCGATTTGAGTCATTTTTATAAGAGATTCCATTAACTACAGCCCATTAACTAAGACCTCAATTAGATAGGATTTTGCCACTTTTGCCATATTTTGGCAATCTTTTATGATCTATAGGATGTCAGTTAATGATGGTGGGGTAATTGGTAAAAATGCAACTCGAAGTATTGCCCTAAGTCCTAACAAAATCGACAGATGCAAAAAGCCTTGGGGATCAATGATCACCAAGGCTTTTTCCTATCTTTTGGGTTTCCCCTAATAAAAACAAATGGGGTGAGTGAGGGGACTTGAACCCCCGACCTGAAGATCCACAATCTTCCGCTCTAACCAACTGAGCTACACCCACCATAAAATATATTTTTTTTAAATCAACGTCCCTGGCACGAATCGAACGTGCGACCCACAGCTTAGAAGGCTGTTGCTCTAATCCAACTGAGCTACAGGGACTTAATTTCGTAAAAGAATAAACGTTAATTTATATCAGATTTCGTCTAAGAAGTCCAGGGCCCTTTACTCTCCAAACTTATAGTGCTTACGGACATCTTTTTTAACTTGCCACGTGCAACTTAGACCCTGGGGAAAGGTCACCAGATCGCCTTTACCAAATGTTACGGTCTCTATAGGCGTTTTTACGGTGACTTCGCCTTCCAAAAAGTAACATACTTCCTTCTCATCATATTCCCAATCAAAGCTCGAGGCCTCCTTGGTCCAAATAGACCATGAAAAAACCTTTAAAGCATTCAACTTGTCTTGGGACGGCTTTTCGACCGTGATCTTTAAATTAGACATTGGAAACTCCTCATTTATTTACCGGAATTGTCCGGATTTGAAAAAAGCTCCTCTATCTTTTCTTTGATCTTGGGCGTTAAATAAATACTGCTCCCCCAGACGGAAAACCAGACAATTTTATAAGTTCCCCCCTGTGGAGCAAGGGTCAAGTCAAAATTCATCTCGGCATTTTCATATTTAACATCGAAAATATACCGTTTGATCTGTTGCGGCGTCACGCCCAAGGGGATAAAATTTTCCTCACCCACCCTTCGATGAAAGGGCATTACAGCGGTGTCATCAGTTTCGATCCTTCCCCACTGCTCCCGGATGGTTTGCATAAAACCGTCAAATTGGTCAAAAGAAACTCTCTGCGAAAGGCCTTGGGCAAATAGACCATACGCCCCCCCATTATCGGATTTCTGCAAATCATCAAAGAAAGCCTGTGCAGTCCGGTCTACATCTAAGGGTGGCAGTTTTTCTTTCCAAGTGGCGCAGCCTGAAAAAACGAAGACCATTGCTGTCATCACAATTACCCATTTGACTTTATTCACGATTTACGCTCCTTGTTTGATCAAGATTTATGCAGGATAATGAACACCATCAAGTATTTGCGTAATGCGGCTGATCTGGCTTTGAGCCAAAACTTCCTTTGTTAGAATTTCGCATTCTTTGACGGACAATTGCCCCAGGCGTTCATGCATCCGAGGCAGGTAACGCGCATCCATGCTGATGCACCTGATCCCCAATCCCAAAAGAAGGCATAAGTATTTCGGGTCATTGGCCATGTCCCCGCAAATGGATACTTCCTTGCCGTATTTAAGGCCAGCATCCACGATCTTCTTCAAAGCCCGCAAGACTGACGGGTGATGGGGCATATACAATTGGGCCACCCTGTCATTGGTGCGGTCAACCGCCAGCATATACTGGATCAGATCATTGGTGCCGATGGAAAAGAAATCCGCTTCCTGGGCCATCTCATCGATGATCTCTATTATCGAGGGAAGCTCAACCATTACGCCCAACGGCGGATTTTGTGTAAATTCTTTGTGTTCCGTATTCAATTGTTGAACACATTCCTGAACAATACTTTTCGCTTGAAGAAACTCGTCCATGGAAGATATCATCGGAAAAAGAATGCGGATGTGCTTGCCTGCCCCGGAGCGCAGGATGGCCCTTAACTGGGAGACGAACACATCTATATGCGTTAAAGACAAACGGATGGAACGCATGCCCAAAAAGGGATTTGCTTCCTTGCCGTAATCGGAATAGGACAGGATCTTGTCTCCGCCGATATCCAAGGTCCGTATCGTGACCTCTTTGCCGGGCATGCCTTCGACCAGACGGCGGTAGATCAAATACTGCTCTTCTTCTGAAGGGAAATTGCTCCTGATCAAAAACGGAAATTCTGTACGGTATAAACCCACCCCATCCGCTTTAAATTCATTGGCCGCTTTCAGGTCCCCTAAAAGATTGATATTGGCCATGAGCTTGACCGTAACGCCATCGCGGGTCCGGGGATGTTCCTGGATCATCTTTTTTAAACTACCGATGTTACGGTTTAGTTCTTCGCGCTGTAAAACCTTGGCTTTGACCAAAGGCTCAGGGTTAATGTAAATATTCCCCATGTTCGCATCTAAAAGCACTTCTGTCGCCGGACCCAAGGATAAAAGCGCCACTTCGTTGGTGACGACCAGAGGGATATTGAGCGAGCGCGCCAGAATGGCCACGTGGGAAGAGGCCCCGCCGCTCAAAAGGATGATGCCCTTGATCTTCTGAGAAAAAAGCTTTAAGGCGTCCGAAGGAAAAAGCTCTTTGGCGATCACGATCTTATCCTGATAGTCGTGCTGGGCTTGCTCGCGGCCTGTTAAATTCTCCAACAGGCGGCGCCCCACATCCTTAACATCGTAGATTTTCTCCCGCAAATACGAGTCTTCTATCTTACTGAATTTAGAAACATAATCACTGACCACCTCGACGATAGCCAAAGGCGGGTTGACCCCGCCCCTGATCAATGAAATGATCGAATCCGTAACACCCTTGTCCTTAAGCATCAGTATTTGGGAAGTAAAGATCAGCGCCGGCATATCAAGCAAGGTCGTCTCCAGCCTGACTTGCAGATCTTCCAACTGACGCTCGGTTTCTGCCATGGCCCTCTGCAGGTCAGATTCACCGTATTGTTTCCCGCCGGTCGCGACATACTGCTGCATGTCCGTCAACGATTCGCTGACGATCATCGTTGTTGCGAAGGCCACCCCTTCCGAACCGCAGCGGCCTTGAACAAATTTCAAGTCTTCCGGAATAGGCGCGCGGACCTTTTCTTTTTTATCATTTAAGGTTATCAAAAGCCTGGCGGTCTCTATCGTCGCTGCTAATTGGGTGGTGATGGCACGAAAGACCTGGATATCTTCAGAAGAGAAATAATCTTTTTTTTCGCTCTGAATGTCCATAACACCGATCTCCACACTGCCTCGCAAGATCGGGACGGCTAAGAATGATTCGAATCTTTCTTCGCCAATGCCGGGGAAGAAGCGGAAATTAGGGTTATTCCTGGCCTGCCCTTCGCAGATAGGACGTTTTTCTTTTAAAGCTATCCCTGTTAAACCCTCCCCTATTTTCATCCTAACTTTATTGATGGAATCCGGATTAAGGCCCTTAGTAGCTTTGAGCACAAGCTCATGCTGATCAGCATAATAAAGGTAAATGGAACAGACTTCACATTCCATATGGCGGGTGACCATGGCAGTGATCTTCTGCAAAAACTCTTCCATGCTGGGAGCGTCATGAAAAAGCCCGGTGATCTCTCCCACGTCACAAATAAGCTTGGTATGGTCGCGTTTGATAAACATTTGAATGATTAGAGTCGGGTTTAAAAATCGGGAAGCCGGGGCTCGAACCCGGGACCTCTTGCTCCCAAAGCAAGCGCGCTAGCCAACTGCGCTACTCCCCGTTAAGAACTTCATCTTGAAGAGTAGCAAAGTCCCGCCAAAGGCGGTGACTGCGCTACTCCCCGTAGTCACAAAATTATATTGAAACATGGAAAATAGTTATACCAGACTTGTGCAATGCTGTCGAGAATGATTTACTGATACCAAATTTCCTTTAAAGGCTGGATAACGTGCCCCAACGGATGCAAAACCGGCTTTCTGTACGCAAGGGAATCTACCCATAATAACATTTGTTTTCTGGAATCATCTGTGGCCATGGAGTTGTTTGCCAATACAAAGAAATTATTTTGCCCCCATTGCCGGTCAGTTAACCCCTGAATGACCATGCTTTTGGCTTGCGCCAAATTTCCTTGATGGACAAAACAGCCGATGGCCATTTGATAACTCTCCAGCTTG